>ERZ1026890.217-NODE-217-length-43180-cov-12.281670_pt1 | contig 43180 bp, 40 predicted proteins | sample MGYA00380175_ERZ1026890 | MGnify/ENA primary metagenome ERZ1026890 (study PRJEB33269, sample SAMEA4719811) | human gut metagenome | biome: human-associated habitat; feature: organic feature; material: feces | place: Cameroon | collected 2013-10 ...
TTCCTGCCAAAGAAAAAGCCGGAGTGAATCATCACCCCAGCTTCAAAAAACATTTACTTGTGCTTGCGGCCTCCACGCTTTTTGTAATCCTCGTCTATACGCTTTTTCCAGTCTGCGCTCAGCGGGGCACTGCACCGGACAGAGCTGATTGCTTCGCTGACCACCGCATAATTCAACGCGGTTCCTTCGCTGTCGCACTGATACTTGACTGCACGATCTGCACCAATTCCGAACTGGCTTGCGGTCTCTACTGCGTCAATATTGGCACCAAGGAACAAAAACTCCCAACCGTATTTTGCTTTCTGCCGCTCGATCATCTGCTTCACTTTTTCGCTGTTGTACCGACGGCTGGCATTCTCCATTCCGTCCGTAGTGATTACGAACATGGTATGTTCCGGCACATCTTCCGGTCGTGCGTACTTGTGAACATTTCCAATGTGATGAATCGCACCGCCGATGGCATCTAAGAGTGCTGTGCATCCGCGAACCGTGTAATCACGGTCGGTCATCGGTCGGATGTTCCTTACATTTACACGGTCGTGCAGGACATCGCTCACATTGTCAAACAGTATCGTTGAGATCAGTGCTTCACCCTCCGCTTTTTTCTGCTGCTCAATCATAGAATTGAATCCGCCGATGGTATCCCGTTCCAATCCGCTCATGGAACCGCTGCGATCTAAGATAAAAACGATTTCTGTTAAATTCTTTCTCATATGCTTGTCCTCCCAAAAGATTATGGCTGCTCGGTTTCGTACCTTACAGCCATAGTATAGCGATTTTCTTTTGTGGAGTGGTCGCATGGAAAGCGACATTTCTTTGTCCTTATGCTCCGATCAGGCTCTGGTCAAAAGCAAACAGTGCCTCGTTGATTTCATACACATTGTAGTTTCCTCGTTCGACAAAATATTCCACAATGATGTCGAATTTACTCGAATGGGAAAGGGTAAAACCCGCCTTACCGAGCATCTCCTGCATCTGGGCAAGCGGCAGCTCCAAAGCCAGGGCAAATGCCAGCACCGTTGGTTTGGATGGCTTATAGAATTTATCCGAACGGATCTTCGAGAAGAGTTTCCGGTCAATATTTGCCTTCTTGTAACACTGGGCATCCGTCATGCCGCTTTCGTCAATCTTCCGCAGCAGCATTTCCGAAAAACTCTCATCAATCTGTCCCAGTGCCTCTTCCAAGGATTGACTGCTGCAAGATTTACAGATCGCTTCAGGCAGCAGCGGAGCAGGTGCAGCTTCAAAGCAGGATTCCTCTGGCAACGCTTCGAGCCGCCTTCTCTGTTCTGCCCGGCTGTCGGTGTGTTCCTCCACATACCGGTCATCTATGTACGCCGCGATATCCGCAAAAAGTTTTCCGCTAATCTGATATGCTTTCCGGTCAAAGATAACGATGTAGACCATCATCTCATTCTCCAGCAGGAATGTGCTGATGGTATCGACTGCAACCTTCAGAGCCTGGTCTTTAGGATAGCCGTAAATGCCGGAGGAAATCAGCGGAAAGGCCACCGATTGACAGCCATTTTCTTTTGCCAGGTTCAAAGATGTCCGATAACAGGATTCCAGAAGCTCCTGCTCCTGATGCTTGCCATCCCGCCAGCGCGGGCCGACTGCATGGATCACATATTTGCAGGGCAGTCGGTATCCCTTTGTGATTTTTGCGCTGCCGGTCTCGCAGCCATGCAGCGTACTGCATTCTGCAAGCAGCTCCGATCCGGCGGCACGATGAATGCAGCCGTCCACACCGCCACCGCCCAAAAGAGAAGCGTTGGCAGCATTGACGATTGCATCAACGCTCATTTTTGTAATATCGTTTCTGATAATCTGTAAGGGCATTGCTTATTTCTCCCCCTTCTGCCACCTTGTTAGATATGCTTCTTTTTCAATTCACGAATCAACATTTCAACCTGTGCTCCTGTAAGGAACGGTGTTTTGATTGTCGATGCCCAATAAAAATTCCGCTTCAAAATTGTTTTAATCTCATTCGGAGAAAGAGCAGGCAATGCTTTAACATCTCCATTGAAATTTTCCGGCACAATCATTCTGACACTATGATATTTTTCATCACCCACTTCCGTTGGTGTGTCTGTAACAATCTGTCCAACTGCAATAATCCCTCTTCCTTTAGAATAAAAAAGAGCATAGTCATCTTTGCGGAAGCTGTCGATATACCGTTTGGCATCTCCATATGCCGCTATTTTGCTTCCGAGAATCATCTCGGATTCATTTGTATCTGAATACGAGATATTCGTATCAAACATGATTCCCTTACACGCAGAAAACTTCAAACGATTATTTTCTATTTCTGTCAGAAACTTCACCCAATATAAAACATTCTCCGGAATGATATGAGACTTGTCCGGATTGATCGCAAATTCATAGATAACCGTTGGATCTGCTACTTTCACATTTGAATATTTCTGTGCATTCTGAACGTTTCCTTCTGTTGTAAGCAAATACACTTCACCATTCAGGCTGGAATAGTCATCTGTATTGAGATCAACATCACCCTTTTTTACCTGAATGTAAATATGCTTTCGGTTCTGGTCATTTGGATCAACCAAAACGCACTCATACTTTGGCGTAGCAATTTTATTTGTCGATGGGATGCAGACATAGCCTTTCGTATCATACAGCCACAGCGCAAGTAAATCTTCAACATCTTCCGGCTGGAGCAAGCTGTAAAAATGCTTTTCACATAATGAAAGAGCCGGATCGGGATAATTGAATAGATCCAGTGCTGAATCGTGGACACGGTTATACAACATCTGACTGTATGCTTCCACTCCATTTTTCTTAATTCTCTGGATGGTTGAACCCATAATAAATGATGTTGCCACAGCACCAGGAACGGACTCTTCATCTGCCTTATCTGTAGCTGGATACCAGTCTATGTTTGTCAACTGATTCGCTGCATCCATCTGTACCGCATCTTCACGAAACACCCAGGTGCTGTTCGACTTAACTCTCGCAATATAGTATTTTCCTTCATTTCTTGAGCGCATCCATAGAAGGTCTCCTTCTTTCACATCCTCTACCATGCGGCACACACTGTCGAATGATTTGTACTGTGTTCTTGCCAGATTACAGTAATCCAAAAATGTATGTATCCCAGAACGTTCCGCCTGGGTTAATTCACGCAGGCTCCATCCCATTGCTGCGACATGATTTTTCAAGCAATAGTCGGCAACATTTGTGCCTCCTGTATTCACCTGTAATCTCCACACTGCCATTTTATCTTCCTCTTTCTTCTTGTATTTAGACCTTTCTCATCATTCGCTTTGATATTATTATATATCGTCCACCCATAGAATGACAGATGCAATGTACATTATTTTGCACACAGGGCGCTTGTGGTTTAATATGTGCAAAAAAAGCCCGGTGCAGCATGAGCATTACGCCCACACTGCACCGGACAATCCATCATCGACTGCTTTGTCTATTTTCTTCTTCCTGCCGCACTTCCTGCTCATGCAGCTGCTCTTTTTTCTGCTCGTCCTCTTTCAGGATTTCCTGCACAATCTTCTGTGCCACAAGCCAATCCTGCATTTCCGATTTGGTCTTGCGGTACTCTGCATAGGAGCTTTTCTTTCGTTCCAGAAGCATCGCATACTCTGCGTTCAGCTCGCTGATGCGCGGGAGCTTTTTGTCAGAACCGTTCTCTTTCTTATAGGCATCAAACGCCTTTTTCGCTGCGCTGCGTAAGGCCAGCGTATCCCGGTGAGCTTCATAGAACTCCCGATTGTAACCAGATGCTTTATACGCGGCAAAAACATCTTTTGTCTTGGCATAATTGATTAGATGCTTCCGCAGCACTGATACTTCCGACATCCGTGCCTCATCTGCCTTTACAGATTCCAGCAGCGCATCGCATTTTTCAGAAATTCCATCTGCCTTTTCTTTCAGCTCTGCATAGCTCTTTATTCCATGCTCTTCCATGAACATCATAGCTTTTGCCATCTGCTTCAGGTTAAAGACTTTCGCCCAGCGCGCATATCCCGCGCCTTTGCCCGCCTGCATTTTGGCACGGACATCAATCAGGAACGACAGCTCCGTCCTCTGATGCACCTGCGCCGACCGTGCGCTTGTGCGGTTTTTCTCTGCAAATTTACTTTTATGAACCGCATTCCCGGCAATCACTTCGCAGAGCTCTTCAACCGAATATCCTTTGCCAAGAGAGCGGAAACGGGCAAATCTGGCATGGTCTTTTCCCCGCAGCGCAGGCTGTTTTCCCTCTTTATACTCGTACCCTGCTTCCTGCAAAATTCCAATCAGTTCCCGGAAGTCTTTTGGTTTTCTTGCCAATGCTGCATCAATGGCCTCGCAGAATTCATCCCGCTGCGATTTTTTCTCCGGATATTCCGTTCTCTTCTGCCGCTCTCCATAGGGCTTCCGGATAATGACCGACAACCGGTGCTCCAGACAGACGATATCACTGAGCCTTGCCAGTGCAAGACCGGACAAGCGAAAATCTCGGAATTTTCTGGTGCAGTCTAATGTAGTCGAATTAAAAATAATGTGGTTATGAATGTGCGCACGATCAACATGAGTAGCCACGATAAAGGCGTGTTTTCCCTTGGTAAAGCGCATGGCCGTCTCATACCCAACCTTGTTTGCTTCCTCCGGCGTGATCTCTCCGGGCTTAAAAGATTGCCGAATCTGATATGCAATCACATCATGCGCCTGGGTTCTACCGGTGATATGCTCATACTGCCGTTTGGAAAGCAGAAATTCTTCATCACAGGTCTTTGTGTCACAGGCATACGCGCTGATGTATTTTCCATCTTCCGTCTTTGCTGCATTCTCAGAATAATCAGTACGGTCAGCCAGACACTGCGCCACCGTCTTTCCTTTATTGATATGCAGCGCAATTAGTCTTGTAGCCGCCATTTTCATATTCCTCCATCTAAAAAGAGCTACCCGATGGTAGCTACTCATAAAACAGCATCAACAATCAACTGAAACAGGGTAGCTGCCATACGGATTGCCACAAAAGCGGGTAAGAGGTCAAAGACTTCTTGCCCGCTTTTTCTGTGCCGCGTGGAACGATAGAAAGGCATTTTTGCGCTTTCAAGGGATACGATACTACTTGTTCTGTTTCCGTTCTCTGCAAGTCGCATAAATCAAGGCTTTTCGCCTGCCTAAATGTCCACGCTGGCATGGCAAAATGTTACGCAGTAGACCGCCATTTTTGAGGGTGGGGATATAAACACTCAACTCTTGTGTTTTCAAGTCTGCAAAACCGCGTTGTGTAAGGCGCTCTCGCTCTCTATTGCGTAACACATCATCATAGATTGAGGGCGCAAGCGGTCTATCCGTTTGCGCCCTCTTGATTACCCGACAGCAAAGACGGGCAAAGCCGTCAAGGACGCGAAGCGCGAAGTTTATCCTTGACGGCTTTTTCTGCCTTTGCTACTTGTCATCTGTCAAAGCGGAACTTGGGTAGTGCTTCCATTAAGGACGCTTTGAGATAATCTTGAATATCGTCGTTGATACTCCCTTGAAAGTAGGACAGATATTTGATGTAGCCGGTATAGGTTTGAATGACGGTGTTCACCGCTTCCGGCTCCCCGGCGGTTGCCTTTACAATCGTTTCATAGGGCAGCAAATTGTATTTCCTATTCTTCATCTTCTAACGCCTCCAGTTCTTTTCGTATGAAGCGCAATGACCTTTTTCGTCTACGAAAGATTGTGCTTCTGCAAACTCCGAATAGCCTTCCGATTTCCGTATCGCTGTAACCGAGGTAGTACCGCAAAAACAGCACTTCACGCCGCTTTTCCGGCAGACGCAAAAGCGCGGCCGCTAACTGCTCGCTTTCTACAATGACCGTTTCCCCACGAACGGTAAAAGTGGTAGGCATATCGTATTTCACAAAATACTCGTCTGTTGTGGCAATCGGCTCAAAATCAAACTCCCGAAGATAGTCGAGTGATACCTCAAACTGTTGCTTCCGCCGTATTTTCTTGTAAATACCCAGCGCCGCATGGTAAAGGACAATCTTGCAAAAGGCGTTGAAAGTGCGCTCGATATGTTCCCGATACTGCTCACTATTCATCATTTTTCTCACCCCCTTTCTTCCCAAGCAGGGGGCAAAATACCAAACGCCCACGCAGCATAAAACCGCATGGGCGTTTGGTACAGGAACTATAAGAGATAACTATATGACTTGTGTGTTCATACTCATAGGCGCAAAATCCCATGCAAGCGCAAGGGCTTTTTTTGACCGCAGGTTATGAGAAGAAAGATAATGAAATACAGACATATTGACACATCCCCAATACTGCTAAACGATAAACTTCTCTATGGCAGCAACGATTTTCTTGATTTCTGTATTGGTGGTGTTGATACATAAATCGTAGTTTGCTTTATTGCCCCAATCTTGTTCTGTATAAAATTGGTAGTAACGTGCTCTTTTCTTATCAATAGATATAATTTTTTGCTGCAATTCTTTATCCGTCATCGCCGCTGCGTCGGCTCCCTTTTCCCTGCAACGGGCAATTTTAGAACTTATATCCGCATATACAAACAAGCGAAAAGGGTTCAAATCTTGCAAAACATAGTCTGCACATCGTCCTACAATGATACAATCCGATTTCTCTGCCATTTCGCGGATTATTTCGCTTTCCTGCTTATAAATGGACAGACGATTTTCCAATGTATAGTTGGTAGGAATACCAAAAGTGCGAGCAGTTGTTATTGGTAACAGCGGCAGGGGCCTGCTTTCCTCCACTTGCAACACATAACTTTCCGCTAATTGAGTTCGTTTCATCAATTCATCAATAATCTCTCGGTCGTAATAGGCAATATTCAGTCTTTCGGCTAAACGCCTGCCAACTTCTCTTCCACCGCTTCCAAATTCACGGCCTATGGTAATGATCCGCTTCATATCATGTCCCTCCTTAAAATCCAACTTTCTGATTTTCTTTCTTGCGCTTTATGAAAACAATCAAAACAACTGCTATAATCGCCGTCATGATTTCACTGATAGAATGGCAAAGCCATACGGCTTCGCTGCCAAAAATCAGCGGAAGAACGGCAACCAAAATTGGCGGCCATATGACGCTACGGCATAGAGATACCGTAAGGGCGTTACTTGTGCGCCCATTTGCCTGCCAATAAGAAATCATTAAAATATTAAATCCTGCAAGGAAGAAACCGGAAAAGTAAGGTAGGCTTTTACTTTCCATAAAGTTGATTAGTTCAATATCTCCCGGATTGAAAATCGTGAAAAAGCCGCGAGAGAAGAACACGATCAAGACATAGCACAAAACGCCTATTGCTAAAAATGCTTTAATGGAAAAGCCAAGTAGAGATTTGCTCCGTTTTTCTTCCCCTGTCCCCATAAAATAACTAAATACGGGTTGCAAGCCCTGCGCCATACCAAGAAACAGTGTCAAAATAATCAACATTAAGTAGCCGATGACAAGGTAGGCTGCAAGTCCGATTTCCCCAAAGCCATAATGCACAATGGCAAAGTTATATACAAAGGTAATAATGCCAATAGTAAACTCCATGATAAAGGACGGGAAGCCAAGTACATAGACCGAGCAAATGCTCCGCCACTTCAGTTTGAATTTCGTTAAGTACAAATCCCCGCGCTTGAATATGAAATGGGGCAGCATAATTAAAACGCTGAAAATGGGGCCAAGTGCGGTAGCCAATGCTGCACCGGCAATCCCCATGTTCAATGGGTACATAAACACATAGTCCAAGACAATATTTGATACAGAGCCAAACATGAGGGCAAACATGGCAAGTTTTGGACGGTTATCATTACGCACCAGACCGCTTAACAAGAAACTGAAAAGCAGGAATGGGGAAAAGGTAATGATGTACCACATATAACTGATTGCTTCATCATGGATAACCGGAGTTGAGCCTAAAAGTTCAGCAAGCGGGTGAATAAAAATATTTCCCAATACGCTAATCAACAGCCCCATAACAGCCGTACATAGGGCGGCAAGGCTAAAAATGTGGCGTGCTTTTTCTTTCTCACCTTGACCGAGATGTGAGGAAATCAAAACGCCCGCGCCTGTGGCAACTGCCATAGACAATGCAATTAGTATCTCGACAAGCGGAACAGAAACGGCAGCGGCGGCCATAGCGTCGCGGCCAAGTCGATTGCCAATGAATACACCGTCAACAATCATATAGACCGAGTTAAACAGCAACCCTATCATTTGCGGTACGGCATATTTGGCAAATAAAGTGTGTGATTTGCCTTCATACATGATAATCAATCCTCCTAACAAATAAAAAAAGGCCAGCGTTTGTGTAACGCTGGCCTACTACACAATAAAATGAAACCCCGGCGGGCTGATTTTATTTACAGTCTATTTAATTTTTCCTTTTCTTTTACAAGTCCTATCGCCTCTTTTCCAGTTATGTGGTCGATTGTCATTTCCAACACACAAAGAGGCTTCCACCCACTGTTTATGGCATGATCGCGGCTTGCGGCAGTATCTTCCGGCGCATATTTGATTGCCAATTTTTCTATCGCTGCTCTCTTTTCGAGATCACCTTCGATTATCCGTATTTGTCCAAAAGCAATTACACTTCTAAAATAAGTTGTGTACTCCTCCGGCACAACTAAATCTTTATCAATCACACAAAACGACGCTTTTTCAGTTCTTTGAATAGCGTCTATTTTATGACCGCTTTTTGCGCCGTGAAAATAGATTTTCCCGTCGTCATACACATAACTGATTGGAACGGCGTAGGGATAATCGTTGTCGCCCAAAAGGGCAAGCACACCAGATGTCCCCTTATGCAGAATATCCGCAATCTCTTGCCGCGATAGTTCCTGTTTTTTTTGCCTCATTTCTCGAAATATCATATTGACCTCCACAAAAAAATAGACGTTTTTTTTACTCCTTCCATGGCCGACTGGAGTAAGAATAAGCGTTTCTCGGCAGAAACATATTTTTATTTAGAATATCACAAATTGCATGGTAAGTCAATATCATTTTCCGGATTTTCATTTTTATATAGTGAGGGGGAAAGTGCAACAAAAGCTGCCTTTCAAACGGGATATTGAGTGAGAGAAAGTAAAGGGTTTGGGATTTCCCCAACAAGCCAAAATCGCAAATGGGTACTCATTTGCTGTGCTTGCTCCCTACTCAAAACAAAGGAAAGGACGGGAAAGGAATGGAAAAGAAGCGAACAATCAAAGACGGGCAAATCGTTGTAAAAAATCCACTCTATCAAGAGTTGCCCACACACGAAGTTACAATTCAATCCGGCAGGACGTTCTATCGTTTTACGGGAAGCTACGACGGAAGCCGAAGCCTACCCCATAAAGTTTTACGGCTTATGGGGCACTCCCCTATTGATGAAAAAGACGAGGAGCGTTAAAATGAGTATAAGCAATCCTGTAATGGCAGACTGCCCGCCGATGAAAGGAGCAGAAACGATGTTAAGGCAGTCTGGCAAGATTACCGCCCTCTATTGCCGCCTATCCCGCGACGATGAACTAACGGGCGACAGCAACAGCATTGTAAATCAAAAGGCGATTTTAAGTAAGTACGCAAAGGAAAATCATTTTTCAAATCCATTGTTTTTCGTGGACGATGGATATTCCGGGACAAACTTCAACCGTCCAAGTTGGAGCGAACTTTTGGAAAAAATCGAAAACGGCGAAGTGTCCACCTTGATCGTCAAGGATATGTCGCGGCTTGGGCGTGATTATCTGAAAGTGGGATTTTATACCGAAGTCCTGTTCGTGGAAAAGGGCGTGCGTTTTATAGCTATTAACAACGGCATAGACAGCGCAAACCAGCAGGACAGCGACTTTACCCCCTTTCTCAATATCATCAACGAGTGGTATGCGAAAGACACCAGCAAGAAGATACGCGCGGTGATGAAGTCAAAAGGCGAAGCGGGGGAACACCTCTGCACCAACCCGCCATACGGCTACAGGAAAGACCCGGAAAACAAAAAGCGGTGGATTATCGACCCCGAAGCTGCCGAAGTTGTCAAGCGGATATTCGCCCTTTGTCTGGACGGTTACGGGCCGTCGCAGATTGCCCGTATTCTGAAAGATGATAAAGTCATAACGCCGACAATCCATTTTCAGCAGACAGGCAGGGCGACAAGGAACGCGCCGCCGGATAATCCCTTTAACTGGACGGGCGATACAATAGCCGACATTTTGGAGCGTCCGGAATATCAAGGGCATACAGTAAACTTCAAAACCTACAAGCAGTCCTACAAGAGCAAAAAGACCTGCAATAATCCCGAAGAAAAATGGCTTGTGTTTGAAAATACCCACGAAGCAATCATTGACGCTGACACATGGGCGCGGGTGCAGGAATTGCGGAAGAACAAACGCCGCCCGACGAGGACAGGAAAGACAAATATGTTTTCCGGCATTGTGCGCTGCGCCGATTGCGGTGAAAAGCTGTATTACTGCACAAGCAGGAACTTTGAAGCAAGGCAAGACCACTTTGTCTGCTCTACTTCAAGGCTCAAAGGGAAAGAGGTTTGCGCGACGCATTTTATCCGCGCCGTTGTCTTGGAACGGGGCGTACTCGCCCACATGAGAATGACGATTGCCTGTGTTGCGAACCATGAAGAACAATTCCGCAAGGCTATGGGTGCGAAGCAGAAAGCCGAAGCAAAAAGAGAACTCGCGGCGAAGCGTCGGCAACTGACGCAGGCAGAACGACGGATAGAAGAACTTGACCGACTATTCAAGCGTATTTATGAGGACAACGTAGGCGGAAAACTATCTGACAGCAGATTTCAAATGCTCTCTGACGACTACGAGCAGGAGCAGAAAGAACTGCGGGAAAAGCTGTTGCGGTTGAATGAAGAAATTACAGAACAAGAGGAACAGGCAGAGAATATCGACAGGTTTATCTGCAAGGTGCGGAAGTATCTCGACTTGAACGAGCTGACACCCACTATCCTAAACGACATGGTAAAGGCGGTATATGTTCACGCGCCGGACAAGTCGAAGGGTTATCGGGAACAACAGATTGACATTTCCTATGACCTTGTAGGAATACTCCCCGCGTCTTTACTGATTGACCTGCAAAACGGAGAAACGGCATAGCCGAAGCTACGCCGTTTCCTGAAAACATTCTTATGCTGTTTTATGCGTGCCGCCCCGAAGGCAGCTCTTACCAATCTACTATTCTCATTTTAGCATCCGTTCCCGGTCATAAGCTCCCTGCAAATAAACGGCCTGCTTGATGATTTCTTCCATATCGAAATAGACGCACATAATGCTTTCGTACAGCTTCCACACATTAGATTCGCTGCCTCCCACCATTTCCATCAGCTGGTCTTCCATTTTCGATTGCTCAGACTGTTTTTCCTGATAAGCTGTCTCTTCCACAAAATGATTCTCTCCATCTGTTTCCTCGTACCGTAAATCATAATAATCTTTCATAAACTGAATATCCATCGAATCCCTCCTGAAACTCAAATTGTCAAAACATCCTCTACACGCTCACACAGCTGTTCCATCAGCTCCATGATGCCGCCCGCACCAACCGCAGCTGCGAACAGCCCCATCTCAATCAGGGTCAGCAGGAACACATCCGTCCAGTTCGCCCGAACCACAGAATAGATGCCGCAGCCAAGAACGAACAGCATAACCGGCGAAAGCACCCACAGGGATAGCTGCATCAGCAGATTCCAGATAAAGCACAGAAATCGCAGCAGAAACGCAACCGGCAGCAACAGGATTTTCAGCACCAGCTTCAACAAAAAACATACGATCTTCATGGATTTCACCCCTTCGTTTTTCTTTTCATCTTCATTTTACCGTACCCGCTTGTCAAACACCACGATGTCAACAGGAAGACCTGCAAAAAATATGTAATGACACAGACTGTTTCATCTGTGCCATGTGCAATAGAAATCCCGCACATTTGCGCCGTCAGCGAATATCAGAAAGCCTCTTCAGGATCAGCTTCTGCATCTCCCAGAGTTCATCCAGCCGCTTCTGCAAATCCCGGATATCCTCCGCATAGATGCTTCCGGATTCATTGGCGCGTTTTGCGTACTGGTTCAGGTTGTTGCTACATCGGCGAAGAAGGGTGGATACCTGTGCCACATCCGACAAATCAAGATTCACGCAGTACCCGTCCATCGCCATTTTTCTCATATAGGCACCGGTATTCCGAATACCCAATTCCTTCTGCTTTTCACGAATCCTCGCCAGTTCTTCCGGGTTTACCCGGACATTGATCCAGTGTTCCCGAACACTCATAGGGCCACCTCCTCATCATCCCGATGTGTCACCGGCGGAATGCGCCCTGCACGGTCACGCAGTTCTGCCAGGACAGACGGTTTTTCCGTTGTTTTCTCACGGTCAGGATCATCATTTCCACGGTCGTCCATATTCAGCAGTGCGTCCAGTTCTGCCAGTCTTGCACTCTTTTCTGCCAGTTCAGCCTCCTGGGGGAACGGCTTTCCAAGCTCGGCCTGTGCAGCTTCCTGCTGGCTCCTAAGATTGTCCAGCTGCTGTTCCGCCTTCTCCAGCCTTGCAGGAATCCCGGCAAGAGCATTATCCAGACGCTGGATATTGCCCGCAGCACTGGTGCCGATGGGCACCCTGTGTGTCATCTCGCCTTTCAGCAGCACCTGATACTCTTTCTGGAAGCTGTCAAATGTCAGCTCCATCTTGAAACCACGGTAACTGCCAAGCGGCACCGGCTCCAAACTCTGATTGGTTTTACAGATTGCGAGGATTGCTTCACCGGCCTCTGCTTTTTCAGTAAAGCGTGTGTCATTTACCTCCATGCCGCAGAACCCTTCTTCCGGCAGCGGATGTGCCGCCACCGTCCGGATATCCGACTGAAAGCCCTTGATGAATCCCTGCGTTTTCTCAATCTCAGCAGGGAAATATTTCATCAGCTTATCCTCCAATCGGTACTGCTGGCTCTGATGGTCTGCCTTCAATACTTTCAGCCTTGCAACATCTACATCCAAGTCCATTTTCTCCTTGATCTGCGGGTCTCCTGCACAAAGTGCCTTGATCTCCGCATAGGAAAGAGCCTGCTCATCCACATCATCACAGGAACGCACCGGAGATTTGCTGGTCATAATCTGGCTGATAAACTTCTGTTTATTCTCCAGTGTCTGATAGAGGTAAGCGTCAAAAGTTCCTTCCGTCACGTACTGATAAACCTGAACTTCTTTATTTCGGTTTCCCTGACGGATGATACGACCATTTCGCTGGGTCATGTCCGCGGGCCGCCAGCCCACATCCAGATGATGCACGGCCACCAGCCTGTCCTGCACGTTCGTGCCTGCGCCCATCTTCTGTGTCGAACCTAACAACACCCGCACCTGTCCGGTACGGACTTTGGCAAACAAATCCTTCTTTTTTGCCTCGGTATCGGCATCATGGATAAATGCGATTTCTTCCTCCGGTACACCGGACTGGATGAGTTTGGCGCGGATATCCTCATAGACATTGAAGGTTCCATCGTTCTTCGGTGTGCTGAGGTCGCAGAACAGCAGCTGGGTCAGCTTATCCGACTGTCCTTCTTCATAAATACGAAGCACATTTCGCACACAGGCGTTGAGCTTGCTGTTGGGGTCATCCGGCAAGAGCGGATTCATCAGCCGCTGATCCAGCCCCAGCTTTCTGCCATCCGATGTGATTTTCAGCATGTTATCGACCGACGGGTCTACCACACCGGAATGCACAGCCGCCGCCCGTTCCGAAAGCTCCGCCACCATCGCCTGCTGATGCTCCGATGGCTGCACCACCACGGTTTCAAACTTTGCCTCCGGCACCGGCAGATGCAGCTGATCGGAGGTCTTGATATCCGCCACTTCCTTGAACATGTTCATCAGCTCCGGCAGGTTGAAGAACTTTGCAAATCTTGTTCTTGCCCGGTATCCGGTTCCTTCCGGTGCCAGTTCAATGGCCGTGGTGGTCTCACCAAAGGTTGAAGCCCAGCTGTCGAAATGGGTCAGCCCTTTCTGCTGCAATGTGCCGTACTGGAGATACCGCATCATGGTATAAAGCTCCGTCATGCTGTTGCTGACCGGGGTGCCGGTCGCGAAAATGATGCCGCGCCCGCCTGTCAACTCGTCCATATACTGGCACTTCATAAACATATCCGAAGATTTCTGCGCTTCCGAAGTGGACAAGCCTGCGACATTGCGCATTTTTGTGTAGAGGAACAGGTTCTTGAACGCGTGTGCCTCGTCTACGAACAGTCGATCTACGCCCAGCTGCTCAAAGGTAATCACATCGTCCTTACGGTCGGTTGCCCGGAGTTTCTCTAATCTCGCCTCCAATCCTTTCCGAGTCTTTTCCATCTGTTTAATAGAAAAACGTTCGCCATTCTGGGATTTCATCTCAGCAATGGCGTTTTCGATTTCATCAATCTGGGCAGTCAAAATTCGCTCCTGCCGTTCTGCGGACACCGGGATTTTCTCAAACTGGGAATGCCCGATGATAACCGCATCGTAATCGCCAGTGGCAATTCGTGCGCAAAACTTCTTTCTGCGGGCAGTTTCAAAGTCCTTTTTGCTTGCCACCAGCAATTTTGCACTCGGATACAGACGCAGAAACTCGTTTGCCCACTGAAGGGTCAAATGATTCGGAACGACAAACATTGATTTCTGGCACAGTCCCAGCCGTTTTGCCTCCATAGCAGAAGCTGCCATCTCGAAGGTCTTGCCGGCACCCACTTCGTGGGCCAGCAGCGTATTGCCGCCGTACAGCACATGAGCAATGGCATTCTGCTGATGTTCCCGCAGCCGGATTTCCGGATTCATGCCGCCAAAGCGGATATGAGAACCATCGTACTCACGGGGACGAGTGCTGTTGAACCGCTCGTTATACTTTTCCACAAGTTCCGCGCGGCGATAAGGGTCTTTCCACACCCAGTTCTGGAACGCATCCTTAATGGCCTGCTGTTTCTGCTGGGCGAGGGTGGTCTCTTTTTTATTCAGAACCCGCTTCTGCTTGCCGTCTGCATCCTCCACGGTATCGTAAATACGAATATCCCGCAGATTCAGCGTATCCTCCAGAATTCGGTAGGCATTGGCACGGCTGGTGCCGTAGGTCATATAGGCATGGACATCATTCCGGCTCGGTGTACTCTTGCCGGTAATCTGCCATTCTGCCGTCATGGGGGAGAATTTCACCTCGATGTTCCGGCGCAGATAAAATGGCGGTTCAAAGGTTTCTTCCATGAACTGCTGGATATAATCCCGATTGACCCATGTGGCACCAAGGCGCACATCAATCTCCGAAGCGTCCAGATCTTTCGGCTGTGCCTTTCTCAGATATTCCGTATTTACCGCAAAGGCAGGGTCAGAAGCCGCAGCCAGTTCTGCCACGCGGAGCTTTTCCCGGACATTGCCGGACAGATATTCATCAGCCGTCACCCAGCCTGTTTCTTCACTGCCCTGCGTCATCGGGTCTTTGAAAATGACACCATGCAGTTCCTGCTGGATTTTTTCATATTCCCCCGGTGTACCTAAAAGCTCCGACATATAGGGCAAATCCACTCTGCCGCGCTCTCCGATGGAGATTGCCAGAGCCTCTGCCGGAGTATCTACGCTGGTAACAGCCCGTTCCGGTCGAATCGTCCGTTTGGTGAACATATCCGCCTTGGATTCCAGCCTGCCGTTTTCGTCTACGTTTTCCAGAGAGCAAAGCAGATAATAAGACGAATCTTCCGAAAAAGCCTGTGCATTTGCACGGGAGTTGATAAGCCCGTATTGATCTGCGAATCGGTCATAGGCTACATTCAGTTCCCGCTGTTTCTGGGCAATCGCGTCCTCCGCGTAATCGTTCAGCTGGTAGTCGATCAGTTCCTGCACGATGGTGCGAAGCTCCACCATGCCCTTGATTCTGCCGGTGGCTGTCGTAGAAAGGTCAGCCTTCCGCATGATGCTGTTCTCACGGAAGTAAACATCCCCATCTACCACCGCATAGGAGAAGTTCTTTACATTTGGGTCTGCCGGAATGGTTTCGCCCTGCAAGGACAGCTCTTCCTCCGGTGCCAGCTCTTGCGCTTCATAATGACCACCGATGTGCTGCACAGCCTCATGCAGCTGGTCTCCCAGATCTGCATCCGGAATCGGAATGACCGTACATTCTTCCTTGCCGTACTGGGTGCTTTCCGTTATAATCTCACCCAGCACCATTTCCGGGTGGTCAACAAAGTAGCTGTTGAGGGTAATACCCTCCGATGTCAGCCCAAGATGCACCCAATCCGGTTCGATATCAATGGGATGGTCTCTCTTTTGCAGGAAAATGATATCCGACACTACATCTGTACCGGCATTTGCACGGAATGCGTTGTTGGGAAGTCGAATGGCTCCCAGTAGTTCTGCCCGCTGTGCCAGATACTTTCGCGCGTCCGGATTCTTGGAATCCATCGTATAGCGGCTGGTAACAAAGGCCACGATACCACCGGGACGAACCTGATCCAATGCCTTGGCAAAGAAATAGTTGTGGATAGAAAAACCGAGCTTATCATAGGGCTTATCGCTAACACGGTAGTTGCCAAAGGGCACATTGCCCACGGCCAGATCATAGAAGTCGCGCCGGTCAGTGGTCTCAAAGCCTGCCACCTTGATTTCTGCCTGCGGATACAGCTTTTGCGCAATGCGCCCGGTGATGGAATCCAGTTCCACACCATACAGTCTGCTTCCCAGCATGGAATCCGGCAGCATACCGAAGAAGTTGCCGACACCCATCGACGGTTCCAGAATATTGCCTTTCTCAAATCCCATACCGTCCAATGCTTCATAGATTGCACGGATCACGGTAGGGCTGGTGTAATGTGCATTCAGAGTCGAAGCCCTGGCTGCGGCATATTCTTCTTCCGTAAGAGCTGCTTTCAGCTCCTTATATTCGCCTGCCCAGGCAGTTTTCTCTGCATCAAAGGCATCTGCCAGTCCGCCCCAGCCGACATAATTGGCCAGCGTTTCCTGTTCCTCTGGTGTCGCATCCCTATGCTGGTTTTCCAAGGCTTTCAGCGTGTAGATGGCATCCATGTTGGCACGGAATTTCTGTTTAGGACTGCCTTCGCCGAGGTGAAAGCTGTTGATGCGATAGTTCTCCGCATGTTTTGCTTCATGCCCTGCCCGGAACGCTTCTTCTTTTCCGGGATTCAGATCAACCACCAGATTGTGCAGGTGAACATTTTCCTCATGCCCCAAAAGTCTTGCCAGATTTTCCTTGCTTTCCGAGCGGAAGATCGGATACACGGAATCCGGGTCCCGAAGCTCCACATCGAAAAGGCCGACTTTTTCAATCGTAAATGCCTTTCCGTCCAGATACAGCGTATCGCCGACACGATAATCCGGCTGTACCGGAGCTGCCGGTTCTGGCTGCACAGTTGCAGGCTCTTTTTTAGCCTCCATGCTCCTGCCGCGAATCTCCTGCAACGCCTCGGACGCACTCACATAATCGGCAAATGTCTGTACTTTTCCGTCTGAATATCCGTAATACTCCTCTTTGACATAATCCCAGATGGCAAACGCATCCTTAGAATCCGGGAAGTTCTCGCCGGTCATCGTGACTACAAACCGTTCATCCGGTGCATAGCCAGACTCTCTGGCAAGTTCTCTGGCGTGTTCCTGCATTTCCAGCACCAGAGGATCTGTCTCTGCGTGAGCCGGTTCCTGTACTTCTTCGGATTCCACATCCGGGAATGGAATGTCCTGCTGCAAATTCTGTTTGCTCTGCTCAACATAGAGCCAGTCTTTGGCTTCCCGTTCCTGGACTTTTTCAATCAGCTGCTGACGGTAGGTCTCTGCCTCCCATTCGCTGGTAAACTCCTCGCTGACACCATCCGGCTCTACATGAATGCCGTCCTGAATATCATCCCAGACCGCATAGCCATAGTCAGTTTCCATCACGGTAAACCGCTGGGGTGCTGCCAGCTCGCTCCGGGCATAGATATCCGCTGCCGAATTCAGCATATTGTCCACATGCTCATTTCCGGTATCGTAGCGTTCCGGTGGCGTTGGCGGAAATACATGGGCGGCAGTCGGCATAGGAAGCGGCGCGCCGTATTCCTGCTCCAGCTTCCGATACTCTTCCATTTCCAGCGCAGTCAGATACTGACCATTTTCCACAAGCCGGTCTAACCGCTTATCCACCGCCGACCATGTGAGGCGCACTTCCCGGTCATGGTCATAATTGCGAAGCAGAATGCCTTTCCCGTCATAATCAGCAAAACCACGACTGCCATCCATAAAGGTATAGCTGTGACCACCGAGACCATATTCCGCTTTCAGGAATGCAGCCCGTTCTTTCGCTTCTCCTTGCTGCTGATACAGCGCATAAATACGGATTTTACCGCCTTCAAAATTAGAACCTGTCCGCAGCATCCGGTCGATTTCATCCTCAGAAATGACAAAAGCGGAGGGCTTTTCGCTCTCCGCTTCTCTGGCTGCATTCTTTGCCGCCGCATCAATTTTCTGAATCTGCTCTGCTTCGGACTGAAACAGGCTCATAAAGTTTAGCTGTTGATAAGTTCCGTCAGAATAGCTTCCTCTGCCTGCGCTTTCAGCATGTTCATGTGCTGCACCCATGCCATCTGGTTCGATTTCTTGTCCGGTGCCGGATTCGCTTTCAGAAGCTCCGCCATCATCTGTTCCATCCGTGCGGTTGCGGTCTCCTGAATCTCCCACAGGTGCGGGTACAGTTTCTCGGTCAGGATCAAGTGATTGTACAGCAGCGTGTTGTTCTCCTGCAGGAACGCCCTGCGCATCCTCCCGTACTTTCCCAGGGGCTTCTGTTCCTGCACCGACAACTGGATGTCCGGAATCAGGTAATCGCCGTTCTTCGTGTAATTCAGCTCCATCATAGTTTTGGCTCCTTTCTGCCTGTTTATCTCTTTCATAGGTTCGGATCGTGCGTTCAATTTCCCGGAAGAGCTGGCTGGACATTTCGCTGACCGCAGTTCCCAGCACATTGGCGGCAGCCTGCGTATTAAAATCAAAGATGTCCAGAAAATCCTCGTGTTCAAAATAGTCATCTGCATTGCCCACCGTCCGGGTAAAGACGGAATATGCGATGCTGACAGCGGCAGCTCTCTTAAAGGAAGCTCCGATGTTGAGTTCATCATACCCTTCCAGATAGGAATCTGCAACGATGTCGCTGATCTGCCTGCGGTTTTCCTCCCAGTAATCCCTTGCAAGGCGTTCCGCTGCTTCCATGATGTGATTTTCCAGAGACCCGGCACCGACAGGGACATCAAATGCAGCATCCAGGGCCCGAATGATCGGCTGCTCATGCTCCGCATTCATTTTCCAGAGCTGTACCGGACGGGAATTTTTCCGTTCTCCGGTATCTGCCACATCAAATACATACCGAAGTCTCGGCTGCTCGCCGCGCATGTCCAAAAGAGCAATGCCCTTGGAGCCACGCTTTACATAGCGGTTCATCCGGTCATTCCAGAGATCGTACTCTGCACAGGCCGTTGCTTCCGGTCTCTGCTTATAGATCATCAGCTGCTCCGCAAAGGGATACTTATAAAGCCGTGCGGATGTGGTCAAAAACGCAGTCCACTGCTCTTTGCTGCCAGTGATCTGCGCCGCTGCTTCCTGCGCCATCTGCATATAATAAGCCGTTTTCGTCATCATCTGTACTATTCCTCCTCTCCTTTATTCGTCCAGATACAAATCCAGTGCCTCATATTCTGCATCCGTCATCTCTGCCAGTTTCGCAAGCAGCGAGGCCGTCCACCTGCGCAGGTTTCTGTCTCTGCCGGTCAGACTTTTCTGCATCTTTTGAAGCTCTTCGATCAGCCCTGTTCGTGTGCCAGGGCTGTAAAGCATCATGAGCATCCATTCGTCATCCGTAAAACGCATTTATAACTCCTTTTCTTCGCAGCACCTGCGAGGCGATGCAGGCGGCACCGCCTCCTGCTTCTCCTTCAGCTGATCCAGAACCGATGCTTTCTCCGCCGGTTCTTCCTTCTTTCCGTTATTGATTACGCCGTCAATCATGCCGTAATCGTCCTCCATCGCCATTTCTGCGGCTTTCAGGTAGTTCTCCGGTTTCAAAAATTCGGGCAGTTCCTTGAATCCGATGGAATCCACATAGTGACAGCTTACAACACCATTCTGCCGTAAAGCCACGATGTCAGACACAGAAAGACTATGCCCAGTAAAATCATCAGGGCGGGAAACATTGAATTTCGCATACAGTTCCTCCAACATCGTATTCTGATCCTTGTAGGGAAGAAGCGGAGCCGTATACATTACCTCATAATGGTCAATATCCGGCTCCAGCCCCATCCGTTCCAGTTCGCGCATAGATGAAAAGCGTTCATATACCGTATCCTCACTGCGACGAAGCTGCAAAATCGCATACTGGTCAGTGGCACTGTCGAGAAATGCCATCATTCTTTCGTCCGGTGCCTGATTTCCATGCACTTCATCCCATTTTTCAATTCTTGCCATCGTTCATTTCTCCCTTCTCCATAAACGGCAGGCCGTTTTCCTTTGCTTCCTGTCGCTGCTGTTCCCGACGCTTTTCACTGTACGGCGGTCGGATACCAACACAGCGTTTCGGAATCGTATACATGACCGACCCATGCTCCCGGTGCTCCAAAATAAACTGCTCTGGATACTGTTTTCGCAGTTCCCGAAGCTTCTTAATCAGGCGGCTGTCATGGGTATAAATGCTGGCAGTATCCAGTTCATTGTCAAAATTGATGACGGTTTCCTGCTCTGCCTTCGTAAGCTTGTACTTCATCGCTCCGCCTCCTTCGCCTTGGCAGCTTTCACCGGCGTATCCGTTTTGGACGATAAATCCGAGAGTTTACCCAGCACAGATTCCCGTCTGCTGTTTTCTGCATTCTCTGCACGATCACAAAGTTCATCATAGTCAATCCGCGTCATGGTACGGCCACCGAACCCATAATCCGAGAGAATCTGGTCTCTGGCTGCATTCATGCTGATTTCCGGGTTGTCGATCTGGCCGCCGTCAATTTCCATGAAGTCCTTATGATATAAGGTATAGTCGTAACCGTCCTCACAGGTCTGAATGGCAAGAAAGCCCTTGCTTCCCAAATCCCATGCACTGCGCTCTTCCATAATCAGCGGCTCCGGGCGGCATGTACCGCCGCCGCGTTCCAGCATTTCTGCCAGCTGACAGATGTGCAGAACATCATACCCAAGGCGCAGATGATATTCGTCCATATATTCGCAGCGGGCCGAAAACTTCCGACTCGGATACTCGATCTCCACCGCGCTGCCATCCGGGATTTTGAACCGATCCTCGTAGCTGCTGGTGATAAACCGGATATTTTTAGCATTCTCCAGCTCAGGATCAGCCTTTTTCATCTGCCAAAGAATCTTTCTGCCGCCGCGTACCTGCTCCAGCATCTCCGGGGCTACCGGTGCAATAGCAAGACCAGCAAGCTGGGGAATCTTCTGGAGTGCCGCCATCCTCGCGCTTTCTTCCAGCGTAGAAAACGGCTGTTTATCCAACACATCCCAGCCAATGTGTCCCTCGGCAATCTGCACCTTGCTGTCCATATCAAAGCAATGGAATTCCACGCCGTCCTGCTTTTCCTGCAAGGAAAGCAGAGCAACATTATCCACCAGATAAGCTGCATTCATCATTTTCATGCTCATTTTTTACCTCCAAACTCCAGCTTAAATGCTGCTGCACCGTCCTCGCCGGTCTCTACATGAACGGTTGTGTCATAGTAACGTCCAGACTTCTTGGAATAGCAATGGGTAAGTCGTGCTTTCCCCTGATTTAACAGTTGCCTTGCCAGTTCCTCCGTCATCTGCTTTCCCAGTGTCTGAAAGAACCTGTTTTCCTTCCAGAGCGCAAATTTACAGCTCTTATCCCTGCAAAACCATCCTTTTGCAGTTTCGCAGACATCGCTGCCGCAGGCGGGACAGGAGCCAATGGTCTTGCGCTCCGGCTGCATCAGCACATCGGCACCTTTCACAGCCTCGTAGGTTTTGACAAGTCCGCTGACCATGTTGCTGATTTCGCCCATAAAGGCATCACTGTCATACTCGCCGTATTCTATTTTCAGCAGTTTTTCCTCCCAGTCTGCCGTCATGGATGGAGACTGAATTTGTTCCGGCACCACCGTCACCAGCGCATTTCCCTTGTCCGTAGAGCAAAGGTATTTCGTTTTCTTATCACCCCTGCGCTCGATAAAACCTTTCTGCACCAGTTTTTCGATGATGGCAGCGCGTGTGGCCGGTGTGCCGATGCCTTTTCGCTCTACGCCAGCCGGGAATTCATCCGAACTGGCACTCTCCATCGCTGAAAGCAGAAGATCTTCGGTAAACCTCTTGGGTGGGCTGGTCTTGCCCTCTTTCAGATCGACACCGGCAAGTTCCAGTGTCATGCCTTCCGAAAGCTCCGGAAGATCACCCGCCTCCGCATTCTTCTCAGCATCTTCAGCTGCCTTTCCTGCATATCGCCTCCAGCCCATATCCGTGACTGTTTTGCCTTTCGTGCAGAACTTCTGACTGGCACACTCGGCTTCTACTATGGTTTCTGCATAGCGGCAGGGGGTTCCTACCGCACAAATCAGCCGCACCGCCAGCATGGTAAGAATCGCCTGTTCTCCACTGGGAAGAGAGGAAATGTCATAACCCGCCGCTGTTTTTGTAGGGATTATGGCATGGTGATCGGTGACTTTCTTGGAATTGACGACCTGCGCTGCATTCACCGGTGCCGGTGCATCCGGCTGAATCTGAAAGCTCTGCTGAATCACGGAAACAAGTTCCGGCACCAGCGGTGCCATATCATCTGTCAGATACCGGCTGTCGGTACGGGGATAGGTCACGAGTTTCTTCTCGTACAGAGCCTGCGTATAATCCAGGGTCTGCTGGGCAGTGAATCCCAGCTGCCGGTTTGCTTCTCGCTGAAGCGATGTCAGATCAAAGAGAGCTGGGGGCTTCTCTGATTTTTCTTTCTGCTCCACCTTGGTAATGATGGCACTACCTGCCTGACAGCACTCTGCCACCAGTTTTTCTGCTTCTGCTTTTTCTTTCATCCGCTCACCACCCGCTTGAAAATCCCGAAATTTTAATTCTGCCGAGTAGAACGGCTCAGGTTTGAACGCCCGGATTGCTGCATCCCGCATGACCACCATCGCAAGGGTTGGTGTCATCACGCGCCCCACATTCAGGGTCTGCCCATACAGACATGAAAAAAGCCGGGTGGCGTTGATTCCGACAATCCAGTCGGCACGCTCCCGGCATAAAGCCGCCTCATATAAGGCATCATATTCTGTTCCCGGTCTGAGCTTCTGAAAGCCTTCCCGGATAGCACTGTCCTCCATCGAGGAAATCCAAAGTCGTTCCACCGGCTTTTTGCAGCCGCACTGATGGTAAACCAGTCGGAAAATCAGTTCTCCCTCACGGCCTGCATCGGTTGCACAGATCAGACTCTCTACATCCTTCCGCAGCATGAGCTTTTTCAGGATTCCAAACTGCTTTTTCGTACTGGTGGACACCTGATACTGCCAATGTTCCGGCAAAATCGGAAGGTCATCATACCTCCACTTGGCATACTTCTCATCATAGGCTTCCGGCTGGGAAAGTTCCACCAGATGCCCCACACACCAGCTGACAATGTAGCCATTGCCCTCCATATAACCATCCCCGCGCTGATTTGCTCCGATCACTTTCGAGAGGCTCATGGCTACCGAGGGCTTTTCCGCTAATACAAGCTTCATTCGATACTGCTCCTTTCGCAAAAAAATTAGCAGCCAGGCACCGAAGCGCATGACTGCTATGTAAGGAAGTGTATTCTGTTTTAGGTCTACAAACTGGAATTTGTTCGACATTAAGCTAAAATCAAGTATATCATTCCCAGAAGGGCAACACCTTCGCATACACAAATAATCTTAAAATTGCGAAGTTTCATTGTCCCTTTTTTATATTCGTCATAACTAAAAAACACTGTAAGCAATAATGCAATAATTGTAATTATTTGAATGTATAACATTTGCAGTTCCCTCCTCAAATTCCGATTTGTATCGCTGTTCTTACTCTCTATTTTATCAGATATCACCTACAGATTCCATAGCTTCATAGCTCAAAATTGTTCATTCACAAACCATTTGACTATGTAAAAGGGACGGCTTCTCAGCCGCCCCTCAGGTCAACACAGTCTTAATTAGACAGGTTCATCATCCGATTCCGCTTCGTAATCCTCGTTTACATCCACTTCTTCGTCCTCGTCACCCTCATCCTCCGGCAGCTGGAGCGCATCTTCATCCTCATCGTGATAATCCGCATCAGGGTCCGGCTGATTTTTCTTAGATGCAGGCTTTACGCCCTTCATCTTGATATAGAGATAACCGCCGACACCGGCTGCACCAATCACAAACAGAAGCAGCATAATCATCGGAAGCGGAGACGCTTTCTTCTGCTCGCTCTCTGTTTTCTGCTCTTCCGGTGCGGGCTCCGTCTCCTGCGGCTTTTCGGTTTCCGCCGGTTCCGTGACTTCCGGCTCCTTCTCCTGATACTTAGCAGCTTCCTCTTCATCCATCAGCGCAAGCAGATCGGCCTCGTCCACCATGTTCAGGAAATGCACATTCTGGTTGCCGTCTTTATCGCGATCGATAATCAGATAAAAGGTGTTGCCCGCCTTTGTCACCAGCGTGATGAACTGCTGGCTGGATTTATCTTCTTCCTCACCGATATCATCCACCAGCGTCATATTTCCTTCCGGAGTCAAAGCTGCACTGGATTCCTTCTCATCCTCGGATGACATTCCGCCCTGCATCAGATCCAGAAACAGCTTCAGAGCATCTTCACTGAACATGCTGCTGTCTTTTGCGGAATCCGTGACATTCAGGTACTTTCCATGTGCATACCCGGTTTTGCCGTTGAAGTTCACCTTATACCAGTCACCGCATTTTTCGACAATCTCCACCGTATCACCGGAATGCAGATATCCGATAATCTCCTGATCCATGCCGGGACCGGAACGGAAATGCAGGCTGGTGATACCCGGCACCACCGTACCCATCTGCTTTTGGGACTTTTCGCTGCCGATGTTGTATTCCTTACCGCCCACCGTAACGATCAGGTTCCCATCCGCATCCGTAGAGACCTCATAGCCATCCGGCAGCACCTGCATGTCCGGGTCGATTTCGATGCTGTCGGTATTGTCCGTTTTCCCTGCATTTGCGCTTTCTGCTGCATCCGCTTCCTGCGCAGCGGTACTGACAGATGTGTTCTTCTGCACATCATCTCCCGTATAGGCAAATGCAGTGGTCGTAAAGGTTCCTGCCGCCATCACACTGGCAAGCAACATTGCCATCATCTTTTTCATTCCATATCCTCCGTTTCTTTCTCATCCAGTTTCAGGTTCTCCGGGTTGGGAACCGCAGCCTGCGCCATCTGAATGATGACTGCCAGCTGTTCCGGGGTCAGGCTCTGGGCATGTACCATTTCACAGATTTCGCTGTTTTCCTGCTCGTGGTACTTTCTGTCCCATTCCTTTCTGCGCTCCTCCCACTCATCGCGTTTTCTGCGGGCTTTCTCACGCTCCGCAGCAATCTTTTCCAGTTTCAAGCTCATATCGTTTCCTTTCCGGGCGAATAAACGCCCTATTTTTATCGAATTCTTCCCATGCAGTAGTAGTGCTGCCGCCAGTAGTTCGTCTCAATGGAAGCATAGGAAATTGGGTTGCCGCAGTGGATCATCATCCCGTTGCCGACATAAATGCCCACATGGGACGCTCCACTGGTGTTGTAGGTTTTCTGGAAGAAGATCAGGTCTCCGGGCTTTGCTTCACTTTTCGGGATAATGTCGCATTTTCCCATCAGACCGTTGGCCGTCTGCCTGCCTACATTCCAGCCATTGCCGCAGTGGTTGATGACCCAGCTTACAAAACCGGAACAGTCAAAACTGGTACTCGGCGAGCTGCCGCCCCAGACATAGGGATAACCGAGATATTTCTCTGCTTCGGTAATCATCTTCCGGAATTTTTCATCCGTCAGAGCCTCCCCCGGAATGTCGTAATCCTGATATTCTCCGCTGGAACCCGCGCCGTCCGGCGTTGCAAAAGCGATGCCTGCAAACAGATCATCCCTATTGCCCCGGCACTCCAATGTGACTTCGTAGCGTTGCAACTGGTCATCTGTAAGACCGGAATTTCTGGCAACATAGTCCACGCCTCGATTGAGCAGCGTTACATTGAGGATTTTATACTCATACTGTACCGTCACCTGATAAGTGTAGGTGTGTCCGGTTCCGGTGATCGGATTGTAACTATAACCCACACGGGTTTCTTTCCTCGTCCGGATTTCCACCTTTTCCTCCAACTTCAGCTCATACTGTGCATCAAAAATACTCTGGAGCCGCGCCTGTACCTGGCTTCTCGTGTAGTTTTCAAATTCTACGGTCAGCAGAGAAGCCAACTCATAGGGATTGTGACCAATCTCTGCCAGATTGTAGCGATACTCGTCATAACCCGGATGGTCGGTTTCAATGCGGTCGATTTGTTTGCGAAGTTTATCTTCCAGCTTGGTATAATCCGTCTCCACGCCTTTCAAATCTTCATCTTCCGCTGTGTAGGAAGTCCCCAGCACAACATTGCCGCCGCCATTGATCAAGACAGAGCAGGACGAAACCGACCCGGCAATTACCAAAACAAGCAGTCCCACAGCTACGATACCGATGATGATATGCGAGTGGCTCTGCACAAACTGAAACGCCTTTTCCGTCATACTGGCAGTACCCTGCGCAGCTTTGGCTGTGCCAGCTGCTGTGTTCTTCGCAGCGGCATACTCTTTTTTGATAGCCTGCTTCTGCCGCCATCTGGAAAAGAAATTCGAGCCAGCCTGCGGATCAGACTTCATGCGTTCCGCAAAGATGGAATCCACGGCATCTTTATCTGCCTTTTTCTCCAACCGCTCCAGCTTTTTGTACTGCCGCAGCTTTCGACCATATTGGAACCTGGAACCGGCACGGGCTGCACCTTCCGCTGAACCTTCGGTAAAATGCGCTGCCTCCACACCGGAATTATTATCCTGGTCGGCATTGCGCACACTCTGATGCGCTTTGGCTGAAAGTGCATCTGCCGCAAGATTTCCCGGCTTCTTAGGCTTTCCGCCCTTTTTCCCGGAAGCGGCCGCATTCTTCTTCGCCTTTACCTCTTGCTCCGATTTCAGCTTCTTGCTGCGCATCTTGGCAAGATCGGCTTCGTGACGAATCTGCCTTCGGTGTTCCGCTTTTTTCTTGCTGCTTTCTCCCGTACTGCTATCGGCGGTTTTGCATCTGGAATCGCGAAGGGTGTTCTCCGCACCCTCGCGCTCCTGTCGCAGCTTGTCTCCGAGATTCGGATTTTTCTTGCCAGCCATTGCTTACGCCTCCTTTGCTTCCTTAACTTCGGTTAATTTGGTCGTCATAATCCGGTACAGTTCCAGATCGGTCGGGAAACGATCAACGAACGGCAAAATCACATTTCCGTAGAACAGCAACCCTTCGCCTTCGCCGGAGTGGGTCACATAGGATAGCTGGTGCGGGCTGATATTCAGCTGATCCGCCAGAATCTGACGGTCACCGGCTGCCTGATTCAGCATATAAATGAAGTCGCTGTTCTCAAAAATGTTCGTCACTTCGCGGGAAGAAAGCAGGTCTTTCACGTTCTGGGTGATGCCGGTGGGAATACCGCCCCATTTACGGAATCGCTTCCAAATCTCCACGCTGTAGGCCGCTGTCTGCTCCTCTTTCAAAAGCAGATGGAACTCGTCCATATAGTAGCGAGTGGCTTTACCGGCGTTACGGTTGGCGGTCACACGCCCCCAGACTTGATCCTGCACCACCAGCATACCAATCTTTTTCAGCTGCTTGCCCAGCTCCTTGATGTCATAGCAGACCAGACGGTTATTGATGTCTACATTGGTGCGGTGGTTAAACAGGTTCAGGGAACCGGTCACATAGATTTCCAATGCAGTTGCCACATGGTGTGCTTCCTTTTCATCCTGCCGAAGCAGTGCCTCGTACAAGTCCTGCAACACTGGCATATTCTCCGGCATCGGGTGCTCGAAATAGGTCTGGTAAATCTGATGAACGCAGCGGTCGATAACTGTCTTTTCTACCGGCTGCAAGCCTTCTTTGCCGCCTACGATCAGCTCACACAGAGAAAGGATGAAATCTGCTTTCAGGGCAATCGGATTGTCTTCTTCCGAATAATTCGCGTTGATGTCCATCGGGTTGATATACTGCGTGCTGGAAGGGCTGATTTTAATGACCTGCCCCTCAAATTTCTGCACCAGTGCCGTGTACTCTGCTTCGGGATCGCACACAATTACATCGTCATCCGTCACAAGGAACGCATTGGCGATTTCACGCTTGGCAGAGAAAGATTTACCAGAACCGGGAGTACCAAGAATCAGCCCGTTTGGGTTCTTGAGCTTTTTCCGGTCAACCATAATCAGGTTGTTGGACAGAGCATTCAGCCCATAGTACAGAGCTTCTTTCCCGGTCTGAAACAGTTCCTGGGTAGTAAACGGCACGAAAATTGCTGTACTGCTGGTCGTCATACTGCGCTGAATCTCAATCAGGTTCTGTGCCAGCGGCAGGCAGCTCATCAGCCCCTGCTCCTGCTGGAAGTCCAGACGGCGCAGGTTGCAGTTGTACTTCTGTGCAATGCTGGAAGCCTGAAACACATTAGTTTCCAGCTCCTGCTCCGTTTCGCCGGTGTTCATCACCAGAAAGGTCAGTAGGAACATACGCTCATTCTGGCTCTGCAATTCTTTCAGCAGTGCCTTTGCGTCCTTGCCGTAAGTTGCCAAATCTGACGGAATGATGTCCATATCATATCCGGAACGGACAGCTTTCTTCTGTTCCTCAATCTTGGAACGATCCAGCTCCGTAATGGTGTGCTTAATGGACTTGATTGCTTTATTCTGGTCTACCGACTGAATGTGCATGGTCACAATCTGGCTGGATTCCATATCCAAAAAGTCCTTCAGCAGCTGATCCGACAGGTCGGAAGCCGTAATCTGGAGATAGGACATGGAACCATACATCCCACCCATCTGAAAAACACGGTTCTTCGGAAAGGCAAAACCGGTCGGTGCAATAAAGTCCTTCACCGACAGCCCGCTCTCCGGCAGCCACTTCCAATCGAATTTGAATCGGTCATGGTCACCCATGTGGAACATATCGTGCATCAAATGAAGCCGTTCCTTGCCGTTCAGCAATTTTGCCCGGACACCCAAGCGTTTGAAGTTGTTCATCAGGTCGATCTCGATGTGAATGAGCCTCGGCTTTGCCTGCTTCATGGATTCCGCCTCAATGCCAAACGTCAGGTACTTCGTCTTGGTCAGGCCGTTGTTGCCCTGGGCAAGCTGACGGCGGAGCATGGTGCTGTACTCCGTGCGCACCGGATTAAAATGATCCTTCTGGTACGGGATACGCACCATCTTCTCAAAATTCGAGGCATCCGTAGCCATATTCATAAAAGAAAGCTCGAAGCGGATGCTGGAATCAAAGAAGTTCAGGAAGCTGCACCATTCCTCAAAGATAGCTGTCTGATCTTCCTGTTGTGCCAGCTGGTAATTGATGTCCTGAAACTGAATGGTTTTGGTATAGTAGTTGTCCGTCACACGGCAGATACCATCCGGGAACATCCGCTGAAAGGGAATGCTCTCCTGTGCCGAGTGCGGAACCGTGCGGTCACCCCTTGCACGGTCGATCACCGTCTGCACTTGTTTCTGCTCTGCGGCTGACAGATGAGACGGCATTCGGATGTCATCCTGCTTTTTATTCTTCGCTGTCAGCTTTTCGAGAATTTTGAACAATGCGATTTACCTCCATTTCCACGTCTGCCTGCTGTACCAGCAGTGCATAGTAATTTTTTGTTTTGTAAGGCCGCGTTTTCGGCCTCTTGAACTTTGCCTCATAGAAGTGCTTTGCCACCACTTCCAGCGGCTGACCGTCTTTCTCGTACATGGCAAGAAAGAAAAGCGGCAGCATTACTGCCATCATGCCAAGTGCGGCAAGGCTCAGATTCCCGCTGGATTTGAGCAAAAAGAAAACCGGAACGCCAATCAGCGCACCGGCTCCGAAGCAGAGAATCTGCCGTTTGGTCAGGTTCATAAAGACCTTAGTTTTGACCTTTGAAAGGTCTCGCGGCACAGAAATATAAGATGCCATGAATCATTCCTCCTCTCTTAGTGCGCTGCAAACACGGATTTCGCGAGGCTTCCCGTCTTAAACAGGGTAAATGCCAGCAAAACCGTATATCCCAAAACGCCCCAAATGCTGCTGATGATGTTATCCGAAAAGGACAGGTTCTGAATCAGAACTGCATAGATGCCTACACAGATCATGATAAGAAAGCCTTGGAATCCCAGTGCAAACAGGGAGCGCAGGTAGTTTTGACCAGTATGGCTCTGCTCATGGTTTCCAAAGGTTGCGAATGGAATCGGCGCAAGGCTCACCATGAGATATATTTCCACCATTCGGCCATACACGATGACAAAGATGATAGCCGACAATGCCAGCATCGTGACCTGAACCACAAAGGTCTGCAAATACAGTCCCAGCAGCGGTCCCAAGTCCATCCCTTCCAGTGTAGCCTGCATCGCTGTCAGGGTCGCATCGCTGACGGACGTGCTGCCGGAAATCAGACCGCCGCTTCGGGAAATCACTTGCTGCGCCACATCAAAGACAGCCATCGTGATATTGAATGTGTTCGAGATCAGAGTCACTGCCAGAAAGGTCTTAAAGACCCATTTGAAAAATGTCCAGGTCTCGAAATTTGCCAGATTGTTATGCTCGATGAGCATCTGGATCAGCTCATAACAGGCAATGAAAGTCAGCACCATTCCGGCAATGGGCAGGATCACGGATTCCGAGATGTTGCGGATCATAGAAAATACCGCAGGTGAAAAGTTCGCCGGTGTGGTTCCCACATCGCCTGCGATCTGTCCAACCTGCTGGTTGACCGAATCGAACATCCCTGAAAGATTTCCCATGATACCGCTGATGATCATGCTCTTGAGCCAATCTGTGATCTGTTCAAGGATACTCTGCATGAGCCGCCTCCTTCCTTACGCAAACACGCCGAACAGCTTCGCCATCCGGGACAGAAGCATGAACAGCTGGGAGAAAAGAGACAGTGCCGATGCAGTTGTAGTAAGAAACGCCATAGATTTGTCCTCCTGTAACTTGTCCGGCCTATCAGCCGGTGCGATTCTAAACTGCGGTTCTGCGCCATACTTCCAACATGTGCACCTGCCGGAGAGCGCAGAAAATAGCCAGCTGCGGAGATTGCCTGCACCTGACTATGTAACAGGCAGCTTTCGCCGCCCGGTCGGAATCTTCGCTCCGACAGCTTTTGCTTAACCGAACAGACCGGAAAGCAGCGGCACCAGAGTTGTGCCGATCAGTGCCACGCCGCCACCAGCCATCAGCTGTTTCATACCCAAATAGGTGTAGGAAACCGGCTCGATGGCGGGCGGCGGCGTGTCAAGAAATATCTATGGAGTTTTTTAAGAACCGCCCCGGCGGGGCAGGTCAGGCTGTGACCTGCTCCACTTCCGGGATGGGTTTGAGATTGAAATGAATTTCGATAGAAATGTGTCTTGTCTTATCGCTGTCTATGCTCTCATGGACAACGATTTCTTTAATCAGGCGGTTGAGGGTGGCGGCGTCCAGTTCCGTGATGTCGGCGTATTCCTGAATGGCTTCTACCCACTGGCGGGCGTCACACGCAAGCCGGATTTCATCGGCCAGCTTCTTCCGGCCTTCCTCAACCCTTGTTTTCAACTCGGCCTGTTCCTTCTGCGTCTTTTCCATCAGCAGATTGAAGTTCGCTTCGCTGATACGTCCGGCAACCATGTCCTCATACAGCCGCAGCACCATCTTTTCCAGAACGTCAATCCGTTCCTCGTCTTTGGCAAGGGAACGCTCCAACGCTTCCCGCTGGCCTTTCTGCTCGGCTTCGCAGGTGTCGGACAGCTTCCCGGCAACGGCCTCCCCGTCCATCAGGGCTGCTCTGGCGCACTCCCGGATTTTGTTCAGGACAAGCCGGTACAGGGTGTCGTACTCAACCCGGTGCTGGGAACAGTGCTGCTTTCCGTAGGCGTTGTAGGTCTTACAGGAATAAATCTGCTTCGGGTGCTTCTCGTTGGTGTAGCGGATAGTCAGCGACTTCCCGCACTCGCCGCATTTGATAAGCCCCGCAAACAGGCTGATTTCCCCGGTCTGGCGGGGGCGCTGCCGGGATTTCAGCTTGCGCTGCACGATGTCAAAGGTCTTGCGGTCAACAAGCGGCTCATGCTGGTTCTCCACGACAATCCATTCCTCCGGCTTTTTCTCCCCGATGGTGCCGATTTTGAAGCGGTATTCCTTCTTCTGGGAAGCGATAGCGCCGGTGTAGACGGGGTTCATCAGGATGTCCTTAATCACGGTAAAGTCCCAGATATACCGCCCGTTTACCGGGTCTTTCTTTTCCCACTTGGTTGACACGTTCCGCAGCCCCCGTACCCGGTTCCAGTAGGTCGGGCAGGGGATTTTTTCTTCTTCCAGCCTGCGCCGGATGTAGTTGGGGCCGTGTCCTTCCAGCGCCCATGCAAACAGACGCCGGACAATGGGAGCTGTTTCCTCGTCAATCAGCAGGTGGTTTTTGTCCTCCGGGTCTTTCTGGTAGCCGAAGGGGGCAAGGCAGCCGGTAAACTGGCCTTTCTGGGCTTTCAGCAGATAAGAGGAATGAACCTTCTTGGAAATGTCCTTGCTGTACATCTCGTTGAGGATATTCTTGAACGGTGCAATGTCGTTGTTGTCCCGCATGGTGTCGATACCGTCATTCATGGCGATATACCGGACGCCGTGGCGGGGAAAGAAATCTTCAATCAGGAAGCCGGTCTGCAAGTAATTCCTACCCAGTCTGGATAGGTCTTTCGTTATCACAAGGTTGGCCTGCCTGCGCTCGATGGCTTTCAACATCCGTTTCAGGTCGGGGCGCTCCATGTTCAGCCCCGTGTAGCCATCGTCCTGATAGACTGCAACAACCTCCCATCCCTGCTTCTCGCAGTAGTTTTCCAGCATATCCCGCTGGTTTGCAATGCTGGCGCTCTCCCCGTCAAGGTCATCGTCCTTGGAAAGCCTGCAATAGATAGCCGCCCGGAAGCTGCCCGCCAGTATTGCGTCCATGCCTGTATATTCCATTCCGTTCATCATAACCATTTACCCGCACAATCCAGACGGAACACGGTCATGCTGAACCTTGTCTTTATTATACTCTAAATCTTGCTTTTTCACAAGATATTCTTTATCATTTCTCTGGCTGTATTTCTGTGCAATCAGGCTCACGAAAACGTCCGTAGCGTCCAGTTCGCCGTCAAATACCGTTGTGACATGGATTTCAGTTTTGCTTTTTGCCATAGGCAGTTACCTCCATAAATGAAATAAGCCAGACAGGAGAGGGTCGGCAACGAAGTCCGGCAACGGGCTTCAAAAAACCTCGAAAACAATCTCTGTCTGGCGGGTTACTGTTTATTTACTTTTTCTTTTATTTTTCTGTTGCTTTGGTTGTCAGAGGGGAGAAAAGCCCGCAGTTACGGGCTTTTTCCCGGCAACCGGCTCGGCAACGGGATAGCAACGGGGTCGGCAACCGGCTGTGGTTTCCCCGGATTTTTCAGAAGGGAAGTTCCATCTGCTCGGTCACTTCCACAAATCCGTCCGGCGTTTTTTCACGCCCGTTGTCAGCGCCCGTTGCCGGGACTTCCCGTTCCCAGCCCTTTTGCCTGCCGTATCCTTCAAATATCCGGGGATTGGAGAAATACTTCCATCCCGTGATACAGTGGTTCATGATGTCGTTGACTTCCCGGATTTCCCATTGCTTCGGCTCGTCAAAGGGGTGGTTCAGGGCTTCCTTAAAAAGCTGCTTGGAGCATACGGCGCTGCCGGTGTAGCGGTCAAGGTATGCCTGTATCATCCCGGCCTTGGTGTCCTCCGGCATGAAATCCCGCTGGTGTTCTTTGAGGTACTGTATCATTTCGGGTGTAAAAGACAGCTTAAAATCGCCGCTTTTGTAGGTCGTCATGGCTTCCGCCCATACCTGTTCGATATAGGCTCTGGAAGCGGCTTCATCGTCCAAAATGTGTACCTCGGCCTGTTCAGGGTAGACCATGACCGGCAGGAAGCGCCGGTTCCCGGAACGGTCAAGGGGCAGGAAGTCCAGCGCATTGGAAGTCCCGCCAAACACGCATTGCCGCAGCCTGTCCTCCGGGTGGGTTTCGTAGGGGATTTTATAGACCTCCTTCTGGCGGCTTAAAAATGACTTGATTTCCTCTATGCTCTTGGCGTTGGCAGTGGCAATCATCTCCGACATTTCAATTATCCAGTGGCCTTGTAACTTCCGGTACACGTTATCATCGTCCAGCTTCCGCAAATCATCGGAAAACCACTCGTCCTTTACGGCCAGCAGCCGGAAGAAGGTGGATTTCCCGGCTCCCTGACCGCCTACCAGACAGAGCATGACCTCAAACTTACAGCCGGGGCTGAAAGCCCGGTGGATGGCTCCCAGCAGGAACAGCCGCAGGGAATGGTAAGTGAAGTTGTCCGTGTCGGCTCCCAGAAAGTGCCGCAGGCAGTAGCGGATACGCTCTTTCCCGTCCCAGACAAGGCCGCTCAGATAGTCCCGGATGGGATGGTAGCTGTTGGCGTCTGCGGCCAGATCGGCGGCGTCTGCTATCTTTTTCTCGCTGGTCAGGCCGTAGGTATCTTCCAGATACAGCCGGATATATTTCATATCCGTGTCGGTCATGGCCTTGCTGCCGGTTCTGCGTTTCCTGCCGATGGGCTTTAGAAGGTCAATGCGCTCGGTCAGGAGATTTTTCGCAACCGCCCTGGAAAGGATGGGGTCATACTGGAACACGGTAAGGCAGTTGTGGATACTGTTCCGCACGCCGCCTTTCTCGGTGCTTTCCAGCATGGCCTTGACTTCCTCAACGCTCCGGGGCGGGGGTGCGGCTTCGATGGTGTCTGTCACGGCCTGCCGCAGTTCGGGCGGCAAGGTCTGCCATTCTCCGCTCAAGGTTCCTCACTTCCTTTCCGTAGCTGGCAATCAGGGCAGCCCGTTCCTCTATGTCGGAGAACAGCAGCACATCCAGCAGATATTCCACATGGGCTTGTTTCTGCAAGGCTTCCACGAAAAGCGGGTGCCATTCCTCGTCCGGTGTCTTGGGGGCATAGTCCCGCTTCCAGCGGCGCAGCAGATTGTGATAGTCGGACAGTACCCGGAAACAGTGGCGTTCCATGCGCTTAAATTGTTGCTCCGGGCTTTCCTGCCGGGGCTGGGGGCGGCGGCTCCTGCTTGGCGGCTCCTTATCCTCATAGGGGATGGAGAAGTCCTGCGCCAGCATGAGGGCGGCTTCCTTGGGGCTGACGTTTTCCAGACGGGAAACAAAGTCAATCACATCCCCGTCTGCCTGACAGCCGAAGCAATGGAAGCGCCGGTCAACCTTCATGCTGGGATTTTTATCGTCATGGAAGGGGCAGACGCACATCCCGTTTCTTCCTACCCGGATACCGTAATGCTCAGCAGCCTGCCGGGTGGTAACAGACTGCTTCACGGCTTCAAATACGTTCAATAGGCAAATCCTCCTGAAAATAAGAAAAGCGCCTGCCATTCTCACGGGGAAAATAGCAAGCGCCTGATTGGTTAAAGTTCCATATCCTGTTTTTGCTGGCGGCGGGGCGTCTGGCGTTTCTCTGCCTGTTCCTCCCGGATACGCTGCTCCCGGCCTTTGACTGCCTGCTGGATGGATGGTTTCTTTCCCGGCTCTGCGGTCTGGCGGTACTGCTCGGATGGCAAAACCTGATTGAGCCAGTGGCGCACATCCCGCAAAATCTTCACATCCTCCTGTACGGCAGTCAGTGCTTCCGTCTTGGAAGCGATATTCTCTGAAAGCTGTGCCTGTTCCCCGGCCAGCTTCTTCGTGCTGTACTTCGCCCCATCAAGGTGAACCTTGAAATACCGCAGGGCAGCGTTGTAGGCGTCCAGTTCCTCCTTATGGTCGGCGGCAAATTTCTCCTTGGGTTTCTTCCAGCGGATAGCAGCATATTTCGCATGAACCGGCTTGTTTGCTTCAAAGTTCCCGATATGGAAAAGCAGCCGGTCAATCTCTTTCACACGTTTCTCCATCGGCCTGATTTCCTCACGGATGGAAACGGCCTGTGCGCTGGCTTCATCCAGATAGGCGTCAAGGCTCTCCACGGTGGAAATCTCTTTCTGCCGCAGGAAATCAAGGGCTTCCATGACCTTGTTGAAATCGCCAACAGTGCCTTTCAGCTTCCCCTTGGAAGTCCAGCCGGTGCGTTCCTCACTCCGCATATCCAGATACCGGGAAAGCAGTTCGGGGATGGTCGGCTCCTTTGCCTGTTCCAGTGCTTCCAGCAGCGCCGCTTTTTTCTCTTTCAGGCCGGACAGCCAGCCCTTTAAGCTGCGTACCATCTGCCGGATAGACTGCATGAGGGAATTGGCGGCTTTGATGTCCCGGTTCAGGTTGCCGATGTTGGTCTGTATGCCTTTCTTCTCCAACTGGCTGACCGCTGGCCCCATGTGGACGGTGGGGATTTTATCAATCCCCTGTCGGGCATAGGAGCGAAGGTCAAGGCGCTCCGGGCTGCCGATGGCTTCCAGATAGCGGTTTGCTGTGTCAGCCCAGCCCTGCCGCCATATCTCGGCGTACTTCTGGTCGTTCCAGTCCACGGTGTCCTCCTTGTGGCTTTTCCATCTGCCGGACGCAAGCCGGATACGCTCGCCGTTCTCGTCAAGGTCGTAGACCTTCCGGCTCTTAGGGAGCCATTTCCCGGTTTCGTCCATCGCCCGCATGGTAAGAAGGATGTGGGCGTGGGGATTTCCGTCCCCCTTGTCATGGATGGCAAAGTCAGCAATCATGCCTTTGGAAACAAAAAACTCCCGGCAGTAGTCCCGGATAAGGTCGGCGTACTGTGACCGGGGAAGTTCCCTCGGTATGGCAAGCACGAACCTCCGGGCAAGCTGGGAGTTCCATTGTTTTTCTATGGCTTCGGCGGCGTTCCACAAGGTATTCCGGTCTGCGTACTCCGGCGGGGCATGGGGCGGCAGCATGATTTCGGTGTGGACGATTTCACTTTTATGGGAATAGTATTTCTGCTTCTGGTCGTATTCAGAAAACAGCCGTTCCCCGCTCTGGTAGGCGGCAGACGCAACGGCTGACTGGCGCTTGCTGCGCTGGATGATTTTCACATCAAAGTGCGGGCATGGCAAGTCGTGTCCTCCTTTCTCCCGGCGTCCAGGCAAAAAAAGAGCAGGGAACCTGTTTCAAGATTTCCTGCTCGGTGGTGCCGCCGGTGGCGGCTGGTATTCAGTTTTGAAAGTTCGGGTCAGGTTGGCCCGATTTCAATTTAATATTCGCAGTGTTGAAAAATTTGTTTTGTCAAAACACAAGAGAATATAAAAGTAATTATAGTGATTGCCGTGACAACCAATAAGCTGATATAGTACAAAGTATCTGAAACATTTCCATCAGAAAATGTATTAACTAACATAGTCAATGCGAATACTATGCCTATCGAACCAATCACACTTATAATCAGAATGACTTCTGTTTTCTCTGCTCCCCATAAATAGTAAAGTGGATAAGAAAAGGCTCCAATTAGAATAGCCAGTATTCCGCCGCCTAATACTAATGTGATAGCGTCACGGAAACCATAATAAAAGTATTGGTCGCCATGAATAAAAACTGTGAGGGTCATAAAAACAGCCACAATCACAACCCCAGATATACTCCATATTGTATGACTAATATATTGACTTTCAATAATGGCTTTTCGTCTAACCGGGAGAGTGAGTTTATATTTTTCCCATTTAGATGCGCTTTCTTTACGCACACATGAAACCATCAAAAGTGCAATTATCGGTGGAGCTATGAGAGAAAAAGCAGAAAGCAATGTTGCTTCCCCTGTTATAAGTAAAAGTACACCTACAAGCATTACAAATGCAAGTGCGATTTTCAGGTTTTCAATAACTCCATAGAAATTATTTTTCAAAAGACCTTTCATTTCTGTTCTCCTTTTACCAGTATTAGCATTATTTCATCAATCGTTGCATGGTCAATAACAATACCAGCATACTTTCGTTCGGCGGCTTCCTTATTATTAACCAGCACATCAATCTGATAATCTTGTCTGCGATAAGCAAGAATGTCACTTTTATCTAAATTTTCAAATTGTTTCTCTTTGCAACGCAATATGGCATATTTATAAATCAGATTATCTTTTGACTCGGTTAGAATAATGCGCCCTTGATGGATGAAAGTAATGTAATCTGCTATTTTTTCCAAATCACTTGTGATATGAGAAGAAAGTAAAATAGAATGATCGTCCTCACCAACAAAGTCCAGAAAAACCTCTAACATCTCATCTCTCATAATAGGGTCAAGGCCACTGGTAGCTTCATCTAAAATTAGCAACTTCGGATGATGCGATAATGCGACTGCGATTGCCAATTTCATTGTCATTCCTTTTGAATATTTTCCAATTTTCTGTTTCTCGTTTAGCCGGAATGTTTTTAAATATTTTTGAAACAAACTATTATCCCATTGAGAGAAAATTCCTTGCATAATCTCGGAAATTTGTTTGGCAGTAAGGTATTTCGGGAAATTATCCCCATCATAGACAACACCAATATCATTCCTCAATACGGTATCCTCGTCTTTCATTTCTTTCTCAAAGATTTGAATGGAACCAGAATTGCGGAACAGCGTATTCAAAATACAGCCTATGGTTGTTGTCTTACCAGCACCATTCTCCCCAACGAACCCCATAACAGACCCCATAGGTACTTCAAAAGACACATTATCCAAAAGAAAATCTGACGTTTCATAGGTCTTGCATACATTATCAAGTTTCAAAGCATAATTCATTTTATTCGTCCTCCATATAAAACATTGTGAGCAATTCCGTTAGTTTAGATAAAGGAATGTTGCTTACACGTCCAATATTAGCGGCAGCTTGCAAATGTTCTTCGGCAATACGTTGCTGTTCTTCTTGATAAAATTCCTTGTTTCGTGCTGATACAAAACTACCTCTGCCAACAGTTGTTTCAATAAAACCGTCCCTTTGCAAATCTTCATACGCCTTTTGGACGGTTATAACGCTAACGTGAATAGATTTAGCCAATGAACGCATTGAGGGGATGGCGTCTCCTGCTTGCAATTCTCCACTCATTATCATAGCTTTAATCTGTGTTGTTATTTGCTCGTATATTGGCTTATTTGCATTATTGCTGATTATGATTTCCATGCTTCACCGCCTTCACTTTAAAATGTACTGTATGTACAAGTACATTATATTCACATTCGGATTGGGTGTCAACAGAAAATTTATGAATGAATTTTAAACTTGCTGAACGGAACAGCTTGCAACGCAAGGTGCTTCCGGGCGGCAAGTCCACAAAGGGGTAGCTGGCGGCAGCCAGCGCAGGGGAAGTGTAGCTTCCCCTGTGATGATTGGCAGGAGTCGGAACGCTGCGGGCAATCATCCGCTTTCCGCAGGAAGCCCCCGGCAGGGCGCAACACACTACCTTCAGGTGGTGTATAGTTGCGCCCTCTTTCAGAGGGGTAGCCCACGGGCTGCGGCTCTGGAAGCAATTATGGCCGTTCCCGGCCTTTGTCCTCTCCCTGAAAATCGCCGTTTCCGGCGAACACTTTTTCCATAAGCTGCCGGGTGCTGTCCTGCCGGAACAGTAGCTTCAAGAACAAACTGACCTGTTCATCCGTGATAGCTTCCGGGTGGGGAAGGTAGCTTTCCAGCATGGCGGCTCTGGTACAAAGCCGGTGTGTCCGTTCCTTCCGTGTCAACGCCTTTATCTGGTGTTCCAATATCTTTTCTTCATGCTGCGCTCTCCGCAGCTTCTTTTCCGTTTTCTCTATTTCCTGATTGAGTGCTTCCAGCTTTTCATTTATAAGCGTCTGTCCTCCTTCTTTGGAATGAGTACATATATCTTGTTGGGTTCCCCGAAGCCCTGACGCACCCGCAGTATCAGTCCGGCGTCCTCCAATTCATTCAGGGAACGCTTCACGGTCATTGTGCTGCGGGCAAGTGCCGCCGCCAGTTCCACGATGGGGAAATGGATAAATAAAATCCCGTTGGTGTCCTCTATGCCGGACAGGAAAACAATATCCAACATCCGGGCGTACATGACCTTTGCGGTGCTGCTGATCGGGAGCCGCAGCATGGCTCTCGGCAGCGGCATACAGGGCGGCAGGGTGGTGTCTGCGGTCATAAATTCAACATCCATTCAATCGGTGTCCTCCTTTACTTTTCGTTTTGAGCGTTTGGAAAGATAATGGGGGCAGTCCACAATGACCGCCCGGAAACTCTGCTTACAAGTTCGCTGGCATTTCCGGCAAAGGTCGTTGTACGTTACCCGCCCCCGTTCATTGAGGAAGAAAGACAGTTCCAGCTTCCTCTTTTTCGGCATTCTCGGCATGGTGCCTCCTTAAACAAAAATCCGCCCATTTCAGCCGTAACAGCCGCAATAGACGGATAGCAGATTTTAGTGTCGTGTTTCGGGGCGATTTTCAGGGAAAAAGCGGCCATAGAACCGCCCGAAAATCCCCCGCAGTATTACGGATAGGGTAGACTATGCCCTATCGGATTGTTGTGTTTCGGTATCAATTCGGTGTTCATTTTCGCCGGTTCTCCCTGATGTCGTTCCTGCCCCTGGCTCTCACAACGGCGTTTCGCTCCCTTTGGTACGCTCGTTGCGGTCATGGTTCCTCCATTTCCCTGCCGCAAGTCATTGCGCTACATCGCCGGGGAGCATATCCCATACAGGCCGGTCATTCGATTGGAATAATCCATCGATGAACTAAGCCCATTATGGCACATTTTTGAGCCTTCTCCCGTATATCCACAAAGTAGGAAAACCGCCCCGAAATCGAAAATTTCCACGATTGCGGAACGGGTATGGTATAATGGAATTGACGGCGGCAGCCAGCCGCAGGAAGGAGCGATGTATCTATGAAAACCCGCATTTCCGTACAGGAACGCCTGAAAGATTTACGGGTAGAACGGGGCTTAAATCTGGAAGAACTGGCGCAGGAAACCGGCATTTCAAAATCAGCCCTCGGCAGCTATGAAAACGACAATGATGAATACAAGGAAATCAATCACGGCAGCCTGCTGAAGCTGGCAGACTTCTATAAAGTGTCCGTTGACTATCTGCTCGGCCTTACCAACAATCGGAAATATGAAAACACACCGATAGAAGAACTGCATTTGAGTGATGAAGTCGTGGAACTGCTGAAAAGTGAACGCTTCAACAACCGGCTGCTGTGTGAGATTATCTCCCATGAAAAATTCAAGGAACTGCTGGCAGACGCAGAAATCTATGTGGATGGGATAGCAACCATGCACTTCCATGACACAAACAGCTCACTGGCTGCTTTACGGGCTATGATACTGGAAGAACATCCCGAAGCTACGGCAGACCGGGCAATCAAAATATTGGAAGCCTGTCAGGTAGAGGAAGAAGATTTCTTCTGCCATGTGACGCACAAAACATGGGACGTTATTCTCCACGACATACGCAAGGCGCACGAAAATGACAATGAAAGTGCGCCGGATACCACTCCCGCCGATGAACTGATACGGGAAGTACAAAAGGCCATGCAATCGCCGGGGGACAGGGTTCAGCAATTCACGGAGATGTTCTGTAAGGCGTTCCAGCTTAAATATAAGCGGCTCTCACAAGAGGAACGAAGCCTTTTGAAGAAACTGTTCAAGAAATCCCCGCTGATAAAACAGTCCGGTATGAACTTCCGGCGCAGGCCGTGGAAATGAAAACTGCCGTTGTGGGAATGGTTGTTCCTGCAACGGCAGCTTTGATTATATATGAATTTGGAAATCCTGAAACTTAAACAATCCATTTCCCTGTTTGAGTTTTCCGGCTCTCTCTAATTGTGCAAATCCGGCTTCAATATCGGCTATCAAAGAAACGGGAATATCCAACTGATGGTGTCCGGGCAGAACTTTTTTTATATTGTATTTCCGTATTCGCCTTATAGATTGATAGAATAGCTTCGGGTCGGTAGTTGGGTAAAATGCGTCCAGGCTTCCCTTGTATATCAAATCCCCGGAATACAAATAGTTTCGTTCTGGTTCGTAAAAGCAACAATGTCCGGGAGAATGTCCCGGCGTGTGAACAACTTGAATTTCCCGCCCGCCTAAATTTAGAAAATCGCCATCGTGTAAAATTCTTTGTGGGATACCTTGAAAAATCTGATAAGCGTTAATATCAAAATCTCTTGGAAAATCACAAGGAAGCCTTGTCAAATTATTCTTCACAACTTGCAATGGTATCGGAAACCTGACCGATAGCCAGTCCTTTTCCGCTTCATGTACGGCGATATTATCAAAATACTTATGCCCGCCAATGTGATCCCAATGAACATGAGTTGTAACTGTCATAACAGGCAGCTTTGTCAGAGAGTCCACAATTTTTCTGATGTTGGAAACGCCTAAACCTGTATCAATGAGAATAGCATATTTTTCCCCACATAATAGATAACAATGTGTTTCTTCCCAGTGCTTGTATTCGCTAATAGAGAATGTATCACGGTCTATTTGCTCAATGGTAAACCAATTATCCATTCCGTATAATTACCTCCAGCAACTGAATTTCCAGTTAAAACCACTTTGCATTTTCATCTCTGAAATGTGGTATATTGCCATCTTTATAAGGGTCATACCGATTTTCGTTACAACCAAATTCTTTTAAGAGAGCAATCTTGCCATCTGGCGTCCATTCTATCAGTGACATTCCATCAAACGCTTCTACGTTACCGGCGTCCATCTTATTTTTGAAATACCATTCAACAATGGTTTGATTGCCTTTATGGAAAAATTGCTTGATGTCCCATTGCAAGACAGTTCCACGGGTATTCCATTCCTCAAACCAAAGTTTTATTTTCTTGGAGCCGTGGTACTCTGGCCCCCAACTTTCAATATATACGGCATTATCAGAAAATACATTAAATATACCCAAATCTTTTTTTGCAAGCCACATATCAAACCAAAGTCTGATAATTCTTTCTCTATTGTCCATTTCGCAGCGCCTTCCTTGTCAATTTAATTTTTCAGCGTCTTTGTCCTGCTCTAATTCAATTACATCCAAAATGCCACAATTCAGGGCTTCGCAGATACGAACCAGCGTTTCCATGCTGATGTTTTTGC
>ERZ1026890.225-NODE-225-length-42584-cov-100.531355_pt1 | contig 42584 bp, 25 predicted proteins | sample MGYA00380175_ERZ1026890 | MGnify/ENA primary metagenome ERZ1026890 (study PRJEB33269, sample SAMEA4719811) | human gut metagenome | biome: human-associated habitat; feature: organic feature; material: feces | place: Cameroon | collected 2013-10 ...
GTAAAGACAGCGATGTCAAAGCCGAGCATTACTAATTGCCCGAACACTTTCTTTATTATAGTTCATAATTTCAACTGTAGTTCAGTCTGAATGGTGCTGAAAGTTGTAATTCAACATTCAACAATCAACATTCAACATTACTTATACGTTTGCTTGTGTGCAAATACGTCATAACCCATTATCAGGTGGTTATTGCGGTGAGGTCCCACCTCTTCCCATTCCGAACAGAGAAGTTAAGCTCACTTGCGCCGATGGTACTGCAATGCAATGCGGGAGAGTAGGTAGCCGCCTCCTTTTATCAAGAGCCTCAGATTTCGAAAGATTTCTGAGGCTTTTTTGTTTTCATGCAGTTCTGCTTTCTTATCGCCCAGCTTTTTCCCACAGATAGATGGGCGCAGCTCCTTTTACCTTTTTACCCTTTTACTTTTTTACCTTTATATTTTTTGTATTCTCATAGTCTACACTATCATTTTCTCTCAAAAATGATGGTGAATCTTCTTTAGTGATGTTTATGTATAAAATGTTAACTGATTGTGGATTTTCATTTATAAAATCAGCAAAATTACGTACTAAAATGTTTTTTTCCACAAAAAAAATACGAAAATTTCCCCCCCCCATTCATTTTTTTTTATTACTTTTGCCCCCAGAAAATGCGAATTATTATGTATTACGGTTAATTTATATAATTACCTATTTATATAGTAAGAACGAAAAAAAATAGAATAAACTAAACTCTTTTAATAGATGGTGAAACGATTGATTTTAGCTACAGTGCTACTCTTATTTGTATCACTAGCTAATTATGCGCAAAACACGGGAGTCAAGTCCAACCTCTTATATTGGGCTACTACAACTCCTAATCTCGGTGTCGAGACTGCCTTAGGCAAGAAGCATACCGCTCAGGTATTCTTTGGCTTCAATCCTTGGAAACAGTCCGGTGGCGACCAGTCAAGCCTTCGTCATTGGCTTTTGCAACCAGAATACCGTTACTGGTTCTGCCAGAGCTTCAATGGCTGGTTCTTGGGTGTTCATGCCATGGGCGGACAGTTTAATGCAGGAGGAGTGAAGTTACCCCTTGGCATTTTCAAATCTCTACGCGACCATCGTTACGAAGGATGGTATGTAGGTGGTGGTGTGACCGCTGGTTATCAATGGCCTCTTTCCAAGCACTGGAACCTGGAAACCTCTGTAGGTTTTGGATATGACTATATCCAGTACGACAAGTTCAAGTGCGGTGCATGTGGCGAGAAGGAGAAGTCATCTCATGACAACTACGTGGGTCCTACCAAGGCAGCCATTTCCCTTATTTATATGTTGTAACTCATTAAACATAATCTATGAGTATGAAAGATTTTAAGAACTACATATTATTATTCAGCTCTCTTTTGATGGCTATGCCTCTTGCAGCCCAGGATTGCAAGAGTCTTAAGTTGGCTGCCGATAAGATAAAGGTATCTAATGTTCAGATGTCTCATCTCAATGACCAGATTACGGTTGCGATGGATCTGAATCTCGATTCCCTGAATCTCCCTACCAACAACCAGCTTGTCTATACTCCGATGATCAAGCATAAGGGTGAGCTGCTCAAGATGCCGGAGATTGTTATCAACGGCAGAAGACAGCAGATTATGTATGACCGTGGAGTAGGAAAGAAACAGTTGCAGCTTTCACCTCAGGCACTGGTGGTGAAGCGAGACAACAAGAAGCAGCAGACCGTGAAGTATCTTGCCTCAGTTCCTCTTTCTTCTAAGGAAAGAAACTACGATCTCGATATTCACGAAGACCTCTGCGGTTGTGGTGATCTGCAGGATGGCAATGATTTCACAGTCACTCGCCGTCGCCAGCCGGTAGCTTCTTTCGTCCGTCCGGAGGTAGAGGCAATCAAGGTCCGTCATCTGGATAAGCGTGCATATATCGATTTCCCGGTAGACCGTATCGAGCTGCATCCTGATTACCGCCGTAATCCGGAACAGTTGGATAGCATTATCCGTACCATCACTGCATTGAAGGAAGACAAAAACCTCGAAGTGAGCGGCATCAACATTCATGGTTATGCATCACCTGAGAGTCCTTATACTCATAATGATTATCTGGCAAAGAACCGTGCCAAGACACTGACCGAGTATGTCCGCCGGATGGTGAAGTTGCCAAACAATCTCTTCACGGTTTCTTCTACACCTGAGGATTGGGATGGTCTGATAGCTTATATTAAAGGTAGCAACCTGGAGCATAAGGATGCCATTCTGGCGATTATTGCAGACAAGAGTCTGAATCCTGATGCCCGCGAGTTGAAGATTAAGAAGCAGTATCCTTCAGAGTATCGCTTTATGCTCGACACCTGGTATCCGGCACTCCGTCATTCCGACTACCACATTACTTATAAGGTGAAACCTTTCGATGTGGAAGAGGCAAAGGAGATTATCAAGACCAAGCCACAGCAGTTGAGCCAGGAGGAGATGTTCATGGTAGCCCAGACTTACGAGCCAGGCAGCAAGGAGTTTAATGATGTGATGGAGATAGCCGTCCGCATGTTCCCAGAGAACGAGACAGCGAATCTGAATGCAGCCATTACCCGTTTGAATGCCGGTGATGCAGATGGTGCGAAAGAATATCTCGACAAGGCAGGAACCAGTCCGAATGCCCAGAATGCCCGAGGAGTCTATGAGATACTGAAGGGTAACGAGAAGCAAGCTCGTTATTATCTGGAGCAGGCAGCCAAGGCTGGTGTTGCTTCTGCAAAAGAAAATTTACAGAATCTATAAAGTTATACATACTGTCTGTTTATGGCAATATAGCTATTCCTTAGAGCCAGGGTACTGCCCTGGCTTGGGACAGGCTCCTAACTCAGGCAAAACTTTTCTAAGTACTACTTCTGAAAGTAACTCAAATATAACGTGTTAGATAATTTATAAACCAAATATATAAAAATGTAATATAATTAGATTTTTAAGAACGTTTATAAGTAAAGAAATAATTATTAATAACAACAATAAAAACTTACAAGATGAAAAAAACTTTATTATTTTCCGTTGCATTGGCGGGGCTGATGCTCGGTTCTTGTTCTAGTAGTGATGATCTGAATGGTGGTGGAAGTGCTCCTGTTAAGCAGGATGGTAATGGCTATGTAGCATTTACAATTAATTTGCCTACTCAGCCAAGTACCCGTGCCGGTAGTTTTAACGATGAATTCAAGGATGGTATGGCTAACGAGTATGCCGTTAAGGATGCCACACTCCTTTTGTTCCAGGGTACAGCAGAATCAAGTGCTACTTTTGTAGGTGCTTACAAATTGAGTACCGAACCTTGGACTTCACCTGCTGGTGATCAAAATATCACAACCACTTCCAAGAAGATAGTAAAAAAGATAGATAAGTCAGGTACTGACATGAAAGCTCTTGTTGTATTGAACAGCAATGGAGTCTTCACAGTAGATGAAGCTACAAATTCCGTGAAATTAAAGGGCAGTACTTCTGATTTTGCTGGAACCTATAAACAATTTGTTGAGTCGGCTAATGCCACATCAGGTGAAAACTTGACCAAGACAGGTTTCTATATGGCAAATGCTCCTTTGTGTAGTAAAAAGGGTGATGATTCAGACCCTGCAGCTGGTACAGTTTCAACTTTGACGGACTTAAATGGTAAAATCTATGATACAGAGGCTGAAGCATTAGCTGGTTCTGCAGCTCAGGTTTATGTAGAGCGTGCTGTTGCAAAGGTAACAGTTAACAAGGGTGCAGTAACAGAGGCTACTACAAGTACATCTACATCAGTCCCATTTGAAGTATTAGGCTGGGCTATTGATAACTTTAACAAAACGACTTATTTGGTTCGTAGCACAGAAGATTTTGACTCATGGAAGAGTTTCTCTTCTAAAGGACTAACACCTTCTAAATATCGCTTTGTTGGTGCTGCTCCTGTAGCAACAGATTTGTATCGTACTTATTTCGCTAAGGATGTTAATTATGATACCGATTTCTCTGCAGGTATTTTGGAGCGTGCAACAAATTTCGTAAATACTTATGGTGAAACAAATCCACAGTATTGCTTCGAAAACACTTTTGATGTACCTCATCAGAATGAAAACTTGACAACTCTTGTAACTATCAAGGCTAAGTTGAATAGTGGTGCAGATTTCTATATTGTAGGAGGTGACCAGACCAAGCTCTATACAAAAACAGAGTTGGACAAATTGGTAAAAGAAAAGTTCTTAAATACTGAAGCTGACTGGGTTACAAATAATGCTAAGGATGCTTCAACTAAGATTGGTGAAGGTGACCTTACTTTGGCTTATGATAAAGATGCGGCAGGTGTAATTCATTTGACTGGAGTTACTGTAGATGAGACTAAGTTAAAGTCTGGTCATGCAGCATTGCCTGCAACATATGTTGCAGATGTAGAGGCTGCTGTTGGTTCTATGGTTTGTTACAAGAATGGTGTTTCATATTATACTGTACGTATCAAGCACTTTGGTGACGACTTGACACCTTGGAAAAAGAATGAATTAGGTGTAAAAGCTGGTGCAGTTTACCCAACAACAAATCAAGCAGAAAACTGGTTAGGTCGTTATGGCGTTCTCCGTAACAACTGGTATGACATCACCGTTCAGGGTGTTAAGGGATTAGGTTCTGCTACCGTTCCTGAATTGACCGGTACTACCGATGATGAACTTGATTCTTACATTGCTGTCCAGATTAACGTCCTCTCTTGGGCTAAGCGTACACAGAATGCTACTTTGCACTAAGATGTAAGTATGATAAAAGATAAAATTTGAAAATAATAATTGATTAGCGATATGATAGCGCAGAAGATAAACAAATGGTTAAAGGGTGTCATGGCAGCTGCCATGACCCTGACCGTCGCGACCTCATGCCACGATATGTGGCACCAGGATTACAGCGATTGTCCTAATGGTGTATATGTGAAGTTTAAGTATGATTATAACCTCCAGCGTGCCGACATGTTCAACGACCATGTTGGACAGGTAACGCTGTATGTATTCGACGAGAACGGAAACTATATAACCCAACAGACCGAGACGAATTCTGCGCTATCATCGCCTCTCAAAGACCCAAATTATGTGATGCACGTCGAGAACCTACAACCAGGTAAATATCAGTTCCTTGCCCTTGCCGGACAGAATGCTTACGCCGACCAGTTAACTTCAGGCCGTGCCAAGTTCGTTCGTACCGCTCCATCGGCTACAGGAGATAAGATGCAGAAACTGGAAGTGAATCTCGATCATGAAAACAGGGGAGAGTATGATGAGGTTGTCAACAACAGCCTTCCGCTCGATACCCTCTGGCATGGTAAACTGCTGGAGGCAGTAGAGGTATCATCCTCAAAACCTTCTTATGCAACCATCCCTCTGGTGCGTGATACCAAGAAGATCAATGTGGCGCTTCGTGACCTTGACTCTCCACAGGATATGGATGTCAACGATTACACGATGACCATCGAAGACCATAATGCCCGCATCCTTTGGGATAACTCTCTCGATGAGAGCCGTAAACTCATTTATACCCCTCATGCTACATGGAATACGGTAGATGAGGACGAGCAGGGCAAGATAGCCCATGCTGACTTTATGACCTCCCGCATTCTGAAGCACGAAGATTACAACCAGGATGGCCGACTCCTGATTAAGAGCAAGGAGACCGGAAATACGGTAGTCAATGTAGACCTGCCAGACCTCTTGAGCCGTCTTCGCACTAGCGAGGAGTACAGTTACAGTGCACAGGAATTCCTAGACCGTGCCTACGATTACAAACTTCAGTTCTTTATCCAGGGTGGCAAGCTCAAATATTGCTACATCACCATCAGCGTGAATGTACTGAGTTGGAGCAAGCGCATCCAGTTCGAAGAACTCCATTAACATGTCCTACCCGGTTTTCAGTAAGCCGATATAAAAAAGAAAGTGTATGTTTAAGATGAAAACAATAACCCTCTCATTGCTAGCCCTTTTGCTGGTTATGTCGTTCGCATCCTGTGCGAGTGACACTACTAGCGATTTGCCTCTGCCAAGCAAAGATATGAAGGCATATCTGCAGGTAAAGGTAACGGTGGATGGTAGTGGAGATACACGAGCGAGTAGGGCAGCGAAAGGACCTTACGGAGGTGAAGATGGAGATGGAAGAGAAACAGGAATCAATCATGAAAATGATGTCAATTCTCTGACTGTCTTACTATATAAATCTGATAAAGATGACTTGTCAGAAGCTGATGCTACAATAGATTATGTATATACATTTACCAATTTAAAGAAGGCTACAACTTCTACTTCCGGCAAAGATGCAACTTATACTACCGGTCCAAGAGAAATCGATGCTGCAATTGTTGGCAAGAATTATCATGTTATAGTGATAGCCAATGCAGACGACATGACTTCCATATGTAAAGGAAAGAAGATAAGCGAAGTAAGAGATTTGCAGATGTCGAAGGTATGTACCCGAGATGCTGATATTACAAAGTTCTCAAACTTCATCATGTCATCAAAGAAGGATGCAAAGATTGATTTCTCCCAGGAAGGTTCAGAAACAGATCCGTATCAGGTAGAGGTAGACATCGAACGCCTGGCAGCCCGTATCGACATCATTCCAAATGCCACTTATCATGATACCGATAAAGGTTATTATTATAATGTAATGGATGGAACGAATGTAATAGGTGGTTTTAAGCTGGAATCTGTAACTCCTACCAAGGTTATGACAAAGGGAGAATACCTGATTAAGCGGGTTTCTTCAGATGCAGCTGTATCTTCTGTTACTTATTTCGGAGAAGAATTAATGGATGCCACGTCTAAGGCTTCTACTAATTATGTGGTTTGTCCATGGACAAATATTCATACTTCGACAACTCTGCGTAATGCCGAAGGTCCTGCATCTTTATATAATGTAAAGAAGACAACTTCTACCAGTACTACAGTAGGAGAAGCTAGTTACATCCTCGATTATGTGATGGAGAATACGACTACCGATAACGCAGAGGACTATTCTACAGGCCTTATCTTTAAGGGCAAGTATTACGAGTCTTCCGAATGGGATGCAACAAAACATCGTCCGATTGCAAGTGCAATAGGTACTAATAAGGAATATACCTATACCATTCGCCATAGTGATCCAACAGGTGCTGGTCCTAAAACCGCTCCTATGTATTACGGCATCGTCCGCAATAACATCTATCGAGTCAGGATAGAAGGTGTTGAAGGAAAGTCAAAAGGTTTGAAGTTGACCATACATGTTGTCCCTTGGGCACATTACGACCATGGGGAAGTAATATATTAAACTCTAAGATTAATTTACAAAGTATAACTAAAATGAGAAAACATATAATGAAATATATGGCTTGCCTGGTGATGCTGCTGACGTCTTTTGCAGCATGTTCGCCAGATAGTGATGCTTCTGATCCGGGAAGTACCACCAACAAGACATATACTCTCCATTTTAATCTGTCTCCAGTATCAGGAAGTTCTGCATCATCCCGTGCAGAAACTTATACTGCAGAAAGGCCCAATTCATGGGATGACGGTTCTAAAGAAGAGAACATGAAGAGTTGGACAGTTGTCTTTGTAAAGCCTGATGGAACGGTAGCGAAAGTAGTTAAGCAGCCATCCGTAGAAGAAGGCAAAGATAAGGAAGATGTTGTAACAGTTACCGGTTTGGAAGCAAGAACCAAATATACGGTCTATTCTTTTGCCAATATATCAGATGCTGATCTCGGTACGATTACGGAGGGTTCTCCTTCTCCTGACTTCGATTCCAAATCATTTGCTGTCAATGGTAATGATATGGATATTAAAGCGAATGGTATTCCTATGAGTAATAAACAGGAGGTAACTATCGGCCCTGACGGCCAACCGGATGTTAAGCAATTATATGTAGTAAGAATGCTATCCAAGATAACTCTCAAGTTCCGCAATATGACAGGTGAAGATATTACCGTAAAGAATGTGAGTATCAGTGATATTACAAGCAATCCTGCTACAGGAACAAATATCATGCTGCTTCCTGCAAAGGCTGTTGTTTCATCTGCGTATGTTGCCCAAACGCCAAATTTGGCAGAGAATGCAGCGAGTGCTGAGTTTAAACATACGATTACATCTGGTTTGACGGTAGCCAAGAACACAACCGATTATGATACAGATAACAGCCGTTCGGTTTCTTTCTATGTCAACGAGAGTAAAGCCGGCAATGCTTATCCTTATTTTGTCGTAACGCTCGAAACGAACGTTGGTTCACAACGATATTTCATGTATACCGATTGGAATCAGATAGCCCGCAACGACCATCATGTCTTAAAGTTGGTGCTGAGCGATTACAAGCTACGTCTCAAGGTAGAGGACTTTGGATCTATCGGTTCGGCTCCGTCATTGAAAGATGACGGAAAACAGCTCAATCTCATTTTCCATGATTTAGAGGAGTTCCATATCGTTCCTTCTGTTACGAAGTATAGTGATGATTCATCTGTCTCTTTCACTAATCTCGAATGGAAGAGACTCTCGGAATCAGAGCCTGGAGCAGAATCAAAAGCCTTCAGTACGAAACCAGATATCGTTTCTAGCAAAGATAGAATTGAGGCAGAAACCTTAGGTGAGTTAGGCAGGAAGATTGGTCCTATCGTCTATCAGCTTTCTGTAAAAGTGAATGACGGTACCACAACAGCACCAACGTTGGTATATCGGGTAGCCATCTCTCAGGATTTAACCTGGTATAAAGCAAGGCGCCATAACGGTGCATTTTGGATATGTAAACAATAATACAAATATTAAAAAACATTGAAGCTTATGTTTAAGTCTAAGATTTTTAATAGTGTAATGAGATATATGTTGGTAGCAATGCTTGCATTGCTGCCAAATGCTATATGGGGATTAACGGAGACAACTGAAACCAACATTTCAAATGGTTCTTCCTTTACTTTGTCTGTTACTACACTTAGCAAATATGTAAAGGGTAGCGATTATTGGGCATTGTCTGTCATTGATCCAGATGGTGCAATAGTGGATGACTTGTCAGCATGGACTGTAAGCCAGCAAGGATTCAATGACCTTTCAAAATCAGGACAATATTTAAAGGTAAATAAAACTGGTCATGATTTGACATATGAAAATTTAACCCTTACCGCTCCTTCTACTATAGGCAGTCTAGCACACTATAAGATTATTCTTTTGGTTTCTAAGAATGAGGCTTTTTATAATAATCCTAGTGAAGTCTTAGCAGAGAAGAAGGTAACGTTTGATATAATTTCTAAGGATGATCTTCCTAAATTCAGTACTTATTCTGGTTCGAAGAGTGCGGAGAAACTGATTACAATAGCTGATGCTGACCTAGAAGGAGGTTCTATTAATATAGAGGATTTGGGCAGTACGCTCTTAGACTTTGGCATTTGGGGAAAAACAACCGATAACAAAGGATTAAGCCTTACAAACTATCCATTCTATCTTAGACTCTCGGTAGAAGATAAAGATGGAAATCCCGTTACAGACCTTAGAGGTTTTACTTTGAAAAGAAATGGAACGGAAATTTCTGATGTTAGCTTAGGTTTTCATGAGTGGAATTTAGCTTGTTATAAGAATGCCAAGGGAGTGTATTGTCTCCGAGACCAAAAAGAGAATTATCAGGTTTCTTTTTCTGAAATTAATTTCAGCGTGACCTGTCCTAATGGTAAGAAAATCAACGACTATAATATTGTAGTATATGTGGGCAATGAGCAACCTTCAATCATGGAGAATTTGATTTTTACAGAACCTACATTGGTAGGTAAGGTAAACTATACCATTTTGAGTCAAACCACATTTGATGCAATTAAGTTGACTCCTTCTACAGAGCCTACAGGTGCTACAGTCCGTGATGTTTCTTCCATTGTTTTAGGAACTAATTTAAATGTAGATCTTACTTCTGAAGATAATTTGAAGTTTATCAAGCAGCAGTTAGGCTTGTCTGAAACACAGGATTTTGGCAAGTTATATGTTCGTTGGGCTATTAAAAAGAAGGATGGCTCAGCCATTACTGGTGTGTCTTCTAAAGGTGCCCTTAAGGAACAGGAAGGTATGTACTGGACCTGGTATTCTGATGATGCATCAAGCTCTTTTGCTAATGCATTGAATGCTAATTTCGTAGTTCCAGAAGGACTGGATATTAATGATGTTGACATTTCTTGCGTCATCTCTGATGAAACGCCAACCACTCAGTATGGTTTCGTCACAATTGAACCTACTTTGAAGGCAAAGGTTAATGTGCAACTTTTGGATAAGTACAGCATGCCTTTCAATCATTATGTAGGTCATGCTAATACTGCATTTGACGAAAAGGGTATGCAGCAGACTGCTGAATGGGAGTATTATGTCTATATCAAAGATGATAATGAGAAAGTTGAGTTGGTGTTGCCATTTGATAAATATGAATTAACTTCTGGTGACCCTCTTGAGCCACAAGGATATTTCAGATGGTATAATTTTACAAAAGATATAGCTAGTGATAATTTAACTCCTAACGCAGAAACTGGCACAACTTTTCTGAATCATATAAAATCAGGAGGTAATGACTATGGATTATTTGCTTACAAACTTACTGCACCTCCGACAAGCAGTAATATTGGTGTTACATATACTGCACCTGCAGGAGCTTCGTCTAAAGATTGGGATGGTGAAGATATTGCCTGTGATGTGAGCCGTTATATTGATGGTTTGGATGCTACAAAAACTTATCTTGAGCATGAGCCTACGCTCTCTATCAGATACATTTTTCATATCCGTTCTGCCAAGCAGTTAGCAGACGACATTATGAATACGGCTATTGGTAAAAATCCTCAAAGAGCAGGTTATAGAACTTATGAGGATGGTAAGTATATAACAGTTGGTATGAAGGATAAAAGTTCTACTGTAACTCTTCGACTGGATTTGTCAGATGCAAAGAAATATTATTTCTATCCATTAGCTGATGGTGTATATAAGCAAGATGGAGCTTCTTTTGGTTTCACTAATCGGGTATATTATGCAGATGAAAAGGACAAACTCATAGAATCCAACTTCGATAAAAATAAATTATGCAAGGCTACTAAGATTGAATGGTGGGCGTATGATAAGACCAAAAAATATTGTTTCTGTTTAGGTATTAAGACCGACCGTTTCTTTGATTTGAAGATGGAAGATCTTGATAAAACCTGGATGCCTGCATCTATAACGGGATCAAATAAGATTTTTAATTTTGAATATGGAGATCCTGTATTCATAGTTGCATATGCTATGGATGAAGCCGGAAATCGTTGTCCTATTGCCAACTTTGATGTTCGATTCATGAATAATCATCCGATGACTAAAGATAAGATAATTGAAGCAGGATTGAATAACAGACTTATTAGTTATCTTGATGAACATTATAAAATGGCTACCAAGCCAATTACATTTGATGATGATGATGTAGAACAGACGGTGGCTGCTCCTACAACTCCAGATAACAACCAAGACCGATTGCCATCTAAATGGGATTGCCGTGCTTACAGTTTCGTATATCGTGACTTGATAGACTACGATGCTACTGATTATAGTGGTCTGAATAAAATAGGCCATTCTCCACTGCATGGAGATTATTGCTTGTATAAGTCTGCAAATCTTAGTGGTGTTTCTACTAGTGATAAAAAGTATCTTTGGTGGACTGATAAAACATTATATGATAAGACGTATGAGACGACCAATGGTTCTCAATATGGTCATTTCCTCTATGTGGATGCATCTGATGAAAGTAGAAAAATCGCTGCTTCAGATTTTACAGCAGATCTTTGTACAGGACAGCAGCTTATCTTTACTGCGGGCGTTGCTGACATGACAGGAGCGAATACTAAGCCACAGATTATGTTTAAACTATTTGGTGTTAAAAGAAATGTCAATGATGATATTGTTGAAAAACACCTGATACATAGTTTTTCATCTGGAGATTTTAAAAATAATGTAGATGGTTTGAAGCCGAAGCAAGGTACTTGGTATCAGGTATATGGTAAGATTACTTTGCAAAAAGAGTCAAATGTAGAGCAGTATTCAGATTTCCGACTGGAGATTGATAATTACTGTAACAATACTCAAGGTGCCGACTATGCCATAGACGATATCCGTATGTATCTTGCACCTGCTAAGGTTCAGGTGATTCAGGAGAAGCCTATTTGTGATGGTGCTGCAACAGGAAATATCAAGCTGAAGATTCGTGCTATCCATGAGACTTTGAATGCAATTACCGGACATAAAGGACAGACTAAAATATACTTCCGTTTTGTCGATGAGGATGGTAAGCCTGTAGAAGGTACTGATTACTATCAGACGATACAGAAGCATGCTACAGATGCTTCAAAGGATTTTACTTACAAGAGCGATAAATATGGAGCTGTTGACGTATTCGATTCAGAGGAAACTTGCAATCAGTATACTATAGACGGTACTCCTATGATCGAGAAGGATAGTGAAGGTGAAACTTATATCGTTATCAGTAATAGAGATTATCGTCTTGAAGTAGGTAAGAAGTATTATGTATCTGTAGCTACAGAAACTCCTGACCCAACGACAGGCAACTCAAACTGGGGAACACCTGCTGAAGTCTGCTCGTTGTATAGTAACTGGTTTGACATGGTTAGCCAGCATCCAGTCATTACTGATACAGAAGGTAAGATCGTAACAGATTATAAGATTCCTTGTAATGAAGCAGGCAGCTATTCGGTAACAATCAAGGGACAATTAGTTACAACTGACCCTAATACGGGTGGTAAGATCACATTGGATGGTGTTAACTTCATCTGGTATATTGATGGTACTGGTGCAGCTAATAAAGTGGATCCTTCTGCAGCAGCTAGCAATGAAATCACCATCAGTAGGGATAGGCTTCCTTTGGGTGAGACTCATAATATATATATGCAGCCAGAGGGTACGGAAGTTGATGGTTATATTGAATGTACGCTCAACGGTAAAAAGTATCTGTTGTGTCCTGGTGCAATAGCAGTCCCATTACGTGTGATGCTGGATGGACCACAGCTTAACTTCGGTTTCAACGATGTGGATTATCCATTCAATGAAGGCAGTTATGAGGCTTCGCTTCGTATCGGTTTGCCACAGTTGAAGAAGTTGAAGGCTTCTAAGGGATATTTGAAGATACCTCTTCATAGTGCTACTATGAGAGATGGATCCGCTATTACTGAGTCTCTTACTTTCATTGATGATAGCAAAAAACCTGCTGGTAATTCGCAGAGCGTATTTGTTACATCTACGAATGATCCTTTATGGGAGAAAAAGTTGAATACCAAGGTTGCAACATTGCAGAGCGATGAACTGCTTGCTTTTGATAAAACGACTCAGGCTACCCTCAACCTCAAGTTTGAGGATGCTGCAGTAGAGAATTTCCACGAGGGATACTACTATGTTCTCCGATTCGCTTACGAGAAGAGTGCAGCTACAGCTGGAACTACCAATTGCCCTGGCGAGTCTTATCTCAAGGTGAAGATTGTACCGGAGTTCATTACTTGGACTCCTACTGCCGATGGCGGTATGAATGCCAACTGGAATAATGATGATAACTGGCATCGCTCATCATCTACAGAATTGCATGATAATGAGTATCCTAATTATCAGGCTTATGGCAGTGCATCCGGTATTACGCCAAAGGTCAACATCCCAACGCTGAACAGCTATGTGCCAATGAAGTTTACCAAGGTAACTATTGACAACTTGAAGGGGTTGCCATTCCCTGACCTCGGTAATGTCGTTTATCGTGAAACCAATAAAATTGCTACCAAGCTGACTAACGGTAAGGGTAATGAGGCTACGAAGTATATCCAGTATGACATCATGGCTTACTGGGATGAAGCGGCTGCTAATAAGGGATTGGAATCTGGTAATCTGAAGTGCGAGAAGTTCTATGGCAATACCTGCCATCAGATTTACTTCAAGCCTCAGGGCGAGCTTCGCGACCAATGCTATCTGGTTTATGACAAGGCTTGGGTAGAGAAGGAACTGGTGCCTAACAAGTGGTACACCATGGCTTCACCTCTGCAGTATATTTACGCCGGTGATATGTATGTGCCAGCAAGTAATGGCCGACAGGAAACCAAGGCGTTTACGGATATTACGTTTGATACAGATGCGTATAGCCGAAGCAAGTATCCGGTTTATCAGAGAGCCTGGATGAAGAGTGAAGTGAAGGAAATCACTCCTAAGGGTGATTATTCTGCATCGCATTATCCGGATGGAACAGCTCCTAGTGATGTTGATATGAATCTCGGTTACTGGAGCCACGTATATAATAAGGTGGATGAAAGCTATTCCGCAGATGGAACCTTCGGTGGTTTCTCTATCAAGGCGGGTAATGCACTCTTGCCAAAGGACAAGACTAAGAATGCGCTCCTCCGTTTGCCGAAGGCTGATATGGAATATCAGTACTTCGATTATAATGGAACAACGACTTCTGGTGGTAAACCTGTACAAATAGGAAAGGCTGGCCAAGGCAAACTTCTCGTTGCTTACAACAACGATGAGAAGCATCTCGCAGAGAAAATCCAGAGCTTGGGAACAGATAACAACAGCGGATTCTATCTCGTGGCAAATCCATATATCTGCTCTATCTCGATGGCTAAGTTCTTCGAGGGTAATTCTGGTTTACAGAAGGCAATATGGATAGTAGAGAATGGCGTAGTGAAGTCGATTTCAAATGCAGAATTGAATATGAAGAATTATGCTATCCAGCCTACCCAGTCGTTCTTTGTTAAGAAGAATGCTGGCGTTCCTATTAGAGAGGTAAAATTTACTTCTACGATGTGTGTAGACCGCACCATTACTCCTGGTCTGTTGATGGCATCAGACTATGTAAAGACTGTAGGGGTAGAAACAGAGAATTCCAACGGTCAGCAATCAAGGGCACGCATCGCATTGCGTCCGGAGGCTTCTGCCGACTATGATGACGAGGAGGATGTAGATCTGCTGTACGATCAGAACCTCAAGGATATTCCTCAGGTTTATACCGTTGCCGGTAACGAGGCGGTGGCTGTGAATGCGGTTCCTGAGTTGTCATGGATTCCGCTGGGCATCGTGAGCCAGCAGGCTGAAGAGGTTTCACTTACCCTGAAGGGTGTGAACAAGCTTGATGCTCCTGTTTATCTCTACGATGCTGCATCGGCAAGCTTTACCGAAATTCATGAGGGCGAGGCTGTGAAGGTGAAGGCGGGTGACCACGGAAGATACTTCCTCACCCAGACCCGTACCACAACCGGCATCAACCGCATGGAGGCTGAAGAGCAGAGTGCACCGGTGAAGGTTTACTCACCAGCTGCAGGCATGATTGTAGTTTCTGCTTTGGGTGGTGAGAAGCTCGACAAGGTTCAGGTATTTACATTGGATGGCAAGATGGTTCACAGTTATCAGTTGCCTGATAAGCAGAGAATGATTCTCCGTGTTCCATCCGGCATTTACATTGTGAAGGCATCTACCCAGTCCTGTGCTCAGGCTAAGGGTCAGAAGATTGCCGTAAGATAGTATATTCTAGTTTTTTAAATATCAATAGGGAATTATAAAGAACCCAAAAGGGGGAGCCAAAGCGTTGGCTTCCCCCTTTTTTTAGCTTTATACGTTACTTGCGAAACTTTACAAGGGAGCTTCGCAAGTCTCACTTACAATAATGATAAAGCATAGAGAGGTAGGATGGTAACATGCCTTACTGCATCGTGATCCTCCCTGTCTATATAATCAAACGCTCCAAAATTCTCTAGAGAGCACCGGAAGGCATTGGTGAGCTGTTTCTCTCTCATGAATAGCCAGAGGCTCTTCATGCCGCCTTGTGTTCCAGATTTGATTTCGATAGGAGTAATCTTCATTTTATGAATCTCCAGATAGTCTATCTCTGCCACACTTTTCCCCTTCTGCTCCCAGAAGAACATCTTCTGACGTTGGATACACGGTTTGTTTCGCAAAATCTCAAGTCCTGCAACCATCTCCGTAAGTCCACCTTTGTTGACAAGTTCCTGAGGAGTACCAGCCAAAATGAGTTCTATAAGTTGCTGCGCCAGGTTGCCTTCCAACTGAAGCACGGCCAGCAGTAATCCGGAATCCAGAAACAGTACCTTCATGCTCTTCTCATCTGCCTCTGCATCCAGAGGAATACCATTGCCCGAGGTAGAGACTACAGGAGTTACGATACCTGCCAAGGTCAATAAGCGGAGTGCCTCCCTAATCTGCGAACTTTGATAGTCGGCTGATATTTGCTTGAATGTCAACTTCTCGCCCGCCTGATGGCAGACGCCACGCATCGTAGTGCGCAACAGATCAGAATTGACTCTCTTCTTATATTTACTGAAATCATCTTCGTACGTCAGCACGATATCTTCCTGAATGTTCCTGCATCGGTTGAAGTCATGAGTACGTGTCCAGGCAAGCACAGATTCCGGCATACCTCCAACAAGCAGGTAAATACGGAAGTATTCCACGAGTTTGTCATGGAAAGCCTGTTCCAGTGGGTGATTTCCATAGGCTTCATTTCGGATTTTGACTAGTCCCTCTTCATTATTAGCATACAAGAATTCATCGAATGTCATCGGGTACATAAAGAGAGAATGAATTCTTCCTACTCCAAAAGTAGGAAGTTCCTGAAGCGTAAATTCAAGAAGTGAGCCTGCGGCAATGACATGCAGCTCAGGATAATCTTCTTTGAAAAACCGAAGAGCCATGATAGCCTCTGGGCATTCCTGTATTTCGTCAAGGAAGAGGAGTGTTTTGCCTGCTTCTACAGGGACATTGATGTAACTGCTGATTTTTTCAGCAATTGAACGCACATCAAGATCACCTTGGAAAAAGGTTTTAATAGCCTTGTTGCGCTCAAAGTTCACTTCAGCAAAAAACTTAAACTGCTTTCCAAAATGTTTAACTGCAGATGATTTTCCTACCTGTCGGGCACCACGAAGCAACAGCGGTTTTCGCATGGAATCTTCTTTCCATGCTATAAGCTGAGTATCTATATTTCTTTTTATATATTCTGCCATATCTATAATTATTTGAATATCAGCAGCAAAGATAATTAAAATATTCAAATCCGAGAAATAATTTGCGCTAAAATATTCAAATCCGAGAAATAATTCGCGCTAAAATATCCAAATCCGAGAAATAACAGGCAAGTTTCGCAAGTGGTTTAGTCACTCATTCATAATAAACAGCGGTTTTCTCCGTTTTTATTTATTATGAAGAAAGTAAGTTATCTTATATATTTATGGCTGGTTTGCTGCCTCGGACTGCAAGCACAGAGCCGACGGGAAATGGGAGGCATCTATTATGCTTATCCCGTAACGGATGCTGTCGGAACCGATTCTTCGGCTGTGAAGGCGCCTGCCGGTTTCTCACCTTATTATATCAGTCATTACGGGTGCCATGGGTCGCGATGGATGTCGAGGGATTCACGCTATCTCTGGATAGAAAAGCAGTTTGCTGATGACGGCAATCTTACTCCGCTCGGACTTCAGATCAAGAGTATCGTGAAGCGGATATGTGAGAATGCAAAGGGGAACGGCGGCAAACTGACCCGACTGGGTGAACTCCAGCACCAGGGCATCGCCCGACGCATGTATGCCCATTATCCACAAATCTTTGCTGCCGGACACCAGGTAAAGGCACGCTCCAGTGTTTCCGACCGCTGCGCCAAGAGTATGCTCGCCTTTACTTCGCAGTTGCGGAGTCTACAGCCCAAGCTGCATCTGGATGTGAAGACCGATTCTGCTGATATGGCATGGATAGCCTACAAATCTCCCGAACTGAAGGCGCTGAAGAAACGCACCAAGGTGAAGGCTCAGGTTTCGCCACGCCGCTTCCTGCAACAGCTATTCAAGAACACCGCAAAGATAGATGAACCCCTGAAACTGATGACCGAAATGTATGGACTCACCTCCTCCCTGCAGGATGTGGGCCTGAACTTTCCTGCCTATCCGCAGGAGATGGAAGACAGCTTGAATGCACTCTTTACCGATGCCGAATTCCGTGCCATCTATGAAGCCAACAATCTCCGCATGAACATCACCAACGGCAGTATGCCTACCAATGAAGAAATTCCGGCACGGAGCGCCATCTCGCTCTGGCAGAACATCGAAACCGAAGCCGATGCCGCCTTGCGTTCTTCCCAGTCATCAGCCACCCTCCGTTTCGGTCATGATACAGCCCTCTACCGGCTCCTTTCCCTTCTTTTTGATGCCACCCTGCCTCCTGCCGGTGCACGTGAAGAAGCCGACCAGGTGGTACTCGGAGCAGAGACAGACAGGATGGACCGTGTGGTTCCGATGGGAGCCAACCTGCAGATGATATTCTACAAGAACCGGAAGGACAGCGTGGTAGTGAAGTTCATGCTGAACGAGAGAGATATCATGCTTTCGCCTGTAGGACAGGTGATTTACGGCACTCATTATTATTCCTGGAAAGAATGGAAGCAGGAGATGCACCAGCGTATCCACCAGCTGGAACATGTGCGCCAGCTCTATGCCATCCAGACGATGGGAGGAGCGGGACAGGCAATTCCTGCCGTACTGGTTCCGAACGGTCAGAACTTCTGGACTCCACAGACCCGGGATTCCGAACAGCCTTGTGTGGCGCCTTATAATGAAAAAGATACGCTGTTGCAGGGATTCCGCTGCAGCCATTGGCCGGGAGGTGGCGAGAAACGGGATTACGGTTCTTTCACCCTAGCTGCTCTGGGAGGCAAACTCCGTCTGCAGCCCGCTCAGCGTGCCACCGCTTTCAGTCATCAGGATGAGGTTTCGCATCCCCATTACTATGGTGTCCAGCTGAAGGATGAGCATCTGAAGGCAGAGATGACTGCCCTGAGCCATACCTCCATGCTCCGTGTTACGCCCGATAAGGACGAGCTGGTTCATCTCGTTATCCAGCCCAATAATGATGACGGACAGGGAACCATCGAGATTGATACCGTGAACCATGTGGTTTATGCCTATAATCCGGCACCTCATATATATCAGGGATGGGGGAAACCGGATGATTTCGGGGGACATTTCGTGCTGGCTTATGATAAAGATGAGCTGGTTGACTATGGTGTCTTTGATGAAGCGCAGGCGGAAAGAAAGGGACTGATGGTGACCTGCAAGCCGGGCATCGGAGTATGGCTTACCTTCAGGGGCAAGACTGGAAAGGCGATGGAATGGATGTCGGCTACCTCCTTTACTTCTCGCAATCAGGCGGTGACCAATCTCAATGCCGAAAACTATATGTACGGCGGACTGGACTTCAACAGTATGATGGAGTATGCTGCCAATCTGTGGTGCGAGCGTCTGCATACCATAGATGTGGAGAGTCAGGACACAGCGAAGGTGAACCGCTTTTATACCGCCCTGTACCGCAGTTCGTTTCTTCCCCATGAGTTGAGTGATGTCGGCGAACTGCAATATGGCGACTTTGCGATGTGGGATATCTACCGTGCGCAGTTGCCGCTTTATCATCTTCTTACTCCGATGCTTTCGGGAGAGATGATGCAATCTCTTGTAAAGATGTATCAGGATGGTGTCTGGATGCCTATCTTTCCTGTCAGCAACTGCAGTCAGACGGAGATGCCGGGCGATGATGCCAGTATCGCGCTTGCCGATGCCTATGTCAAGGGCATCCGCAACTTTGATGCCGTGAAGGCTTACGAGGGAATGCGCATGAATGCCTTCTCTACTCCTTATCTTGCCAAGGATTACCGTGCCGGAAAAGGCCGCCGCTCCATCACTTCCTATATGACGAACGGTTATCTTCCGGTAGAGGAGGGGGCTGGTTCTCCTGCTGCCTCTACCTCGCAAACCCTGGCGTATGCATACGATGACTTTGCCGTGGCGCAGATGGCAAAGCTGCTGCTTGATTCCTGCAAGGATGCCGCTCTCCGCCAGCAGTATCAGGATGATTATCAGGTACTGATGCGCCGTTCTGAGAATTGGCGCAACGTAATCAACCCGCTTTCGGGCTGGGCTGACGGAAGATATGAGAATGGAAAATGGGCAGAAGATAAAGATCTGTTTTCAGGTAAGAGTAATATCCTGGGAGGTTCTGCCTGTCAGGATACCTGGTCGGTTCCGCAGAATATCGCCGGTCTGTTTGAGGTGATTCATGACAGCAAACCGATGGACAAGAAGGAGAAACTGATTGATAAAGAGGAGAAGAAGGAGAGAAAGGCGCATCCTCAAGTGGAGGTGCTGATGAGCAATGGTAAGGTGATTTCCCGATTAGACAGGATGTTTGATAGGGGATGGTATCAGCACAGTTATTCGCCTTGCCATCATCTGGCATATCTCTATGCGGCAGCCGGTGCGCCGGAGAAGACGCAGGAAAGGGTGCATCAGATACTGGAAAATGACAGTTTTTCGGGTGAAGATGCAACAGGACAGCGTTCTGCCTGGCATATTTTCTCATCTTTAGGCTTCTATCCGGTATGTCCAGGCACACCTTTTTACTATATTGGTACGCCTGCTTTCGAGAAAGTTACGCTGAATCTGGAGAACGGAAAGCGCTTCGAAATCTCTGCACCAGCCAGTATATCAGGCAGTTATCGTATAAAGTCATTAACACTCAATGGCAAGCCGCTGCATGATTTCCGCCTTTCTCATCAGCAGATTTTGAATGGTGGAAAAATATTTTTTTCTCTATTTTAATGTCACTATTACCACGCTTAAGGTTAACCTATTGGTATATAGCGATTTACGCGTGGTAATAAGCCCTATTTTTATTGTCACTTATTGTCACTTATTACCACGCATTAATGGTCAGCGCGCCGAAGCCGAACCATTCTGCCCACGTACGTGGTCTCTCATACCCGTGTACGTGGGTACTCATACCCACGTACACGGGTACGGATGCCCAAAGTCATGGGTAACCGTGACCAAAGCCTTGGGTAAAGATGCCCCGCGTAGTTGGGCAAAGATGCCCAAAGGCTTGGGCAACTGTGGGCAAAGTGAGATATTACTTTTTCTGTGTGGCGTATCTCCCTAACGCCTATGTATTTACTACTGCATTGGGCAGCAAAGGAAATATAAAAATCTGCGATACAAGCTGTCGCAAAAAAAACACGAGAAAACATAAGGTAAACGAAATCTTTTTTGTACTTTTGCATCCGAAATAAATAATCATAGTAAGAGAGAATTAATCAATGGAACAAAACAACAAGAACCAAATGAATCAAACTGCAGAGAACCAGGCTCTCAGCCCGTCTCAGCAGCAGTACAAACCACACCCGCTCGTATCTGTACTCCCACTGGCTGTACTTATCGCTCTTATCGTCCTGGTTGTCAAACTCTTCCCAGATGATGCCCTGGCTGGTGCATCACAGGTAGCCCTCATGATAGCTACAGCCGTATGCGTAGCGCTCAGTATGACCATCTACAAGATGAAATGGAATATCTTCGAGGAGATGATCAAAAAGACTGTGGGCGATGCAGGAGTGTCTATCCTGATTCTGCTGCTCATCGGTATGATGTCAGCCACCTGGATGATCAGTGGCGTTGTACCCACATTAATCTATTATGGTGTACAGATTATGTCGCCTACCTTTTTCCTTCCCTGCGCATGCATCATCTCCAGCATCATCTCGGTGATGACAGGAACCTCATGGACCACCATTGCCACCATCGGTATTGCCCTGATGGGAATAGGTGATGCCCTGGGCATACCGGCACCCTATACGGCAGGAGCGATTATCTCGGGTGCTTATTTCGGTGACAAGCTCTCGCCTATGAGCGATACTACCGTGCTGGCTTCAAGCATCGCCGGAGCTGACCTCTTCTCACATATCCGCTACATGCTCTACACCACCATACCGAGCATCCTGCTCTCACTGGTACTCTATCTCATCATCGGACTCTGCTATGATTCCAAGCCAGTGGATGTAAGCCAGTATCTTACCGGTCTGAGCCATGGATTCAACATCTCCCTGCTTACGATGCTGGTTCCTGCGTTTACCGGATGGCTCATCTACCGCAAGACTCCATCTCTCATCACGCTTCTGCTTTCGGCCCTTTCAGCATGCATCTGTGCTCTCATTCTCCAGCCGGAAGTGCTCGTAAAGATAGCTGGCGAAAGCGGCATTACCGCCAAGAGTCTCTTTGAAGGAATCATGACTACCTGCTATACCCATACCCAGGTAGATTGCGGCATGGACAGCATCAATGATCTCGTAGCCACCCGTGGAATGGCGGGCATGCTCAATACCATCTGGCTTATTCTCTGTGCCATGTGCTTCGGTTCGTGCATGGTAGCCAGCGGAATGCTCCACGCCATCACCCACATCCTCCTGAAAAGCATCCACAGCACCGTATCACTCGTATGCAGCACGGTGACATCCGGCGTTCTGCTCAATCTCGTGATGGGCGACCAGTTTCTGAGTATCATCATGAATGCATCTATCTACAAGGATGAATATGCCGAACGTGGATACAGGCCGGAACTCTTGAGCCGAAGTACGGAGGATAGTGCTACCGTTACGAGCGTACTGGTTCCTTGGACTGCCTGCGGAATGACACAGAGTACGGTTCTCGGCATTCCGACACTCGTTTATCTCCCGTTCTGTTTCTTCAACATCATCAGTCCGCTGATGAGCTGTCTGGTTGCCATCCTTGGGTTCGTACCTAAGCCACAGCCGAAAGAAGACCAAACACGGGTAACGGAGGATGACAAAGATTCTATCGGGTAATTATGAGAAAAAACAAAAAGGCTAGCCCCATTGCTGGGACTAGCCTCCGTTTTAATTATTTTCTAATGCTTATGAAAGTCATCAAGAAAACTGTTTAGCACGTTATGAGTAATTATTTGACCTCAATGTGCTTAACGTCTTCCTTCTTCTCCTCCTTGGCTACCTTAGGAATCTCTATCTTCAAGACACCGTCACTGACCTCAGCAGAAATTTTCTCCTGATCGGCATCCTCAGGTAAAGCATAGCTCTGAGAGTAGTTGCTGTAAGAGAATTCACGACGCAAGTAATGCTCTTCCTTCTTTTCCTCCTTCTTCTCATCCTTGTTCTCGATAGATACATTCAAGTAACCATCCTTGTCGATGTTCATCTTGACCATATCCTTCTTCAAACCAGGAGCGGCAACCTCCATCGTGTAGGCTGTAGCGTTTTCCTTGACGTTAACTGCAGGAGCTGTAGCATTCATGCGTGGCATCAAGTCTGTATCAAAGAAGTTATCATTAAACCAACTATTCAACCAATTTGAAACACTGTTATTTCTACGAGCTAACAACATAATGTAAAACCTCCAAATTCTATTTTTCTCATCCTCTCTTCGCCTTCCGGCTCTGTCGGGATTTCTCATTGTTTTTAATTTATCCTTTTTAATAATGATCGCTTCGGCTTTCGAGGCTCAAGGATTTCAAGAAACCCTCAAATGTCATTGCTTAGGGTTCTTATCGTTCCCCTTGCCCTCTTGGCTTCCGCTTTCATCCTGGGTAGAAGCAAGTTATGTGCCAGTCTCGGTTTGTATATCTAGAATAATCCATTTTTGACAGGATTGGCATCAAAGGATAATTAATTTAAACTTTGCTGCCAAATTTATCCATTTTCATCCGTTTATTCTCTGCTCTCCTATCCGTTTTCTAAGGGTGATTATGATAAATAGAGGAATTATTCTCTTTCAGAATCATCCTGAGCAATTCCTCATTAGCCAGATTATTGACTGCAGCATCTTTCACTTCAGAGAAATAGTCAAGCGTTGCGGAACATTCGCCAGTAATATCTACCCCTATCACTTTTTCATGGTCATAGATGATGCGAAGCACGGCTTGGAGCTGGAGAAGCGTCATGTCACCATTGCTCCAGTCGGTGATGGCATCCTGCTTTCTCAATACATCCTTGTCGATGGATATGTAAACCGGCTCATGTATGAGCTTACCAGCCTTCGACGGCCAAGCCTGGTGATGATCAATCTCAGCCTGACTGTAGAACAACACCTTTTCTCTTAAGTGATCAGGCACCTGAGCAATCAACTCATCCGATGCTCCTACAATGATAATGTGTTTGACAAACGGGTTCTTCTCCAATACATCTCTCACCCAACCGCCACACGACACAACACCCTCCCATTCCGGTTGCTGCATATCCGGATGATGGTCAAAAACTATCAGGGAAAAAGGTTCATGGAGCCTGGATACCCAATATTCGGTAAGATAGTGGAAATCTCCAGAATCGATGAAATGAACAGCCTCGGCAGGAAAAGGAGCCAATCGGCGGTGCAGTTCCTTCCTACCCTCTTCGTCACAATAGCAGTCTACCCCTTTCATGTCCCGGCAATCTACATGGACGATATTCCTGTTTGAGGCAAATGCCTCCAAGTCGTATACGCCGGTAAAGTTAAGGAGAATGATGGGTATTTTCTTTTCCATATTTACTCTGTTTTCTAAATGCTGATTGCAAAAATACCTAATATTCATAAATACTTGATGAATTATACATCATATTATTGTTAAAATTAGATTTTTTTATACTTCTACACAGATTTACCAAAATCATATTAAAACAATTTAATTTTCAGCAAAAACATATTAAATTCATATTTTTATCTGTATCTTTGCAGAAAATTGAAACATATGGTAATGGTATTTATAAATGCACTTATATTGAATAAACATAGATGTAATGTTCCCCATTACATCCTCAATTGTAGCCTTCGGAAGTAATATCTATCTTGCTTGAGATAACATATTATTAACGAATTAAAAATTACATGGGTTTAATCATTTTATATTTTTTAGGTGCTCTGTCACTATCCTTTTTATGCTCCGTTCTTGAGGCGGTACTACTTTCTACCCCGATGTCGTTTATCTCGATGAAGGAGAATCAAGGCAACAAGACTGCCTCACTGATGAAACAGTATAAGAATAATGTAGACCGTCCGGTGGGTGCTATTCTTTCGCTCAACACCATCGCCCACACCATCGGTTCTGCCGGTGTCGGAGCCGAGTCTATGAAACTCTTTGGCGAAGAATACTTCGGTATCATTTCCGCCATTCTCACCCTTCTGATTCTGGTACTTTCAGAAATCATCCCGAAAACCATCGGAGCTTCATATTGGCGCTCTCTTGCCATGACATCTACCAAGATCATCCGTGTGCTCATCTTCATCACCTATCCTTTGGCGCTGCTTTCGGAACTTATCACTAAGGTATTTACTCCGAAGAATCACCAGGCTTCCATGAGTCGCGAAGAGGTATCGGCTATGGTAGACGTAGGTACTACAGAAGGCATCTTCCGTGAATCGGAAAGCAAAATCATCAAAAGCTGCATTCGCCTTGCCGGAGTAAAGGCCAAGGAGGTCATGACTCCATCCATCGTAGTAGAATCAGCCAACATGAATCTGACTACCAAAGAGTTTTACGAACAGAAAGAATGGAATTTCTCACGCATTCCTGTTTATGACAACAACAAGGATATCATTGTGGGATACGTATTGAAAGATATGATTCTCAAATCGATTTCAGACGATGAGTTCCAAACCAGATTATCCGAGCTGATGCGTCCGATTCTTTCCTTCAACGAGGATGAATCTCTATACCAGATATGGGAAAAGATGTTGGAAAAACGAGAACACATCTCTATCATCGTGGATGAATACGGATGTCTGAGAGGAGTGGTTTCCATGGAAGACGTAATCGAAACGATGACTGGCGTAGAAATCGTGGATGAAGACGATGTGGCTGTAGACATGCAAGCCTTGGCTAAGGAAAAATCGCGTATGATGCACCAAGGTGTTGCTTCTGCCATTCCTGACAGTAAAGTTTAATATTTGCAGAACATAGCATTTTAACGAGAAAGGGTGGGTCATAAGTTAATGATTCACCCTCTTCTTGTTTATCCCGGAAATATCGCAACCTTGATGACTCCATCCTTGCGGTTCTCAAAGACATCGTATGCCTCTTCAATTCTTGAAAGCGGGAAACGATGGGTAATCAGAGGAGTGGTATCTATCTTTCCCTGGGCTATCAAATCAAGAATTTCCCCACAGTCGCATCCATCCACACCTCCCGTCTTGAAGATGAGGTTCTTGCCATACATATCAGGAAGCGGAAGTATTTGTGGCTTGTCATACATGGCGACGATGGTGACGATGGCATTAGGACGGGCACATCTCCAGGCAAGCTGGAAGGTATCCGAACCACCAGCTACCTCCATCACCACATCGGCTCCACCATGCTGACTATGCTGTCTGACAAATGCCTCACAATCCTCAGGTTCAACAACCATCACCTGTGGGTAATGCTTCTGAATGAACTCTCTTCTTGCCTGTGATTTCTCGCAGACGATAATGTTACTTGGATTCTTGAGCAGGGTGCAAAGCAAACAGCAGACACCCGTAGGACCAGCACCGATAATCAGCACCGTATCCTCTTCTGTGATTTCAGATATTCTCGTAGCCCAGAATCCTGTAGCAAGGATATCGCCAACGAAGAGAGCCTGCTCATCGCTTACCGAATCAGGTATCTTGTTCAAACCTGTAGTAGCATACGGAACTCTCACATATTCCGTCTGTCCGCCATCGATTCTGCATCCCAGTGCCCATCCGCCATGTGGAGAAATACAGTTGTTCACGTATCCATGCTTGCAGTAAAAACATTCTCCGCAGAAAGTCTCCACATTCACGGTTACTCTGTCTCCCGGTTTCACGTGGGTAACCTTCTCCCCTACTTTCTCTACAATTCCTACCATCTCATGGCCAACAGTAATCCCCGGTACAGCTCGAGGCACAGAACCATGCTTGATGTGAAGATCGCTGGTACAGATACTGCTCAGCGTAACTCTTACGATGGCATCATGCTCATCTATTATCGTAGGCTTCTCTTTTTCTGTGAAGCCAAACTTTCCTTGCTGGATATATGTAAATGCTTTCACCTTAAATTATATATAAGTATTATTATTCATGTTTTATCATGCTGCGAAGTTACAAAAAACATTTCAATCATACAAGAAAAAATACAGAATCTTTCTCACCTTTTGACCTGTCAACTAAAAAAAAGGGGTATTTTCTTACAAGTATGACCATTTTTGTGATTTTCAGGCAAACAAAACCATAAAATATACTCTGATGTTCAAATAGTTAGCCAAAAATTTGGAGAATAGAATATTTTTTCTTACCTTTGCATAAAAGATTTGAATTCAAAATTTTCACAGAATATAGCATGTATCAAGATTTAGATTTTACTGATAACAACTACTATCAGGAAGACTATATAGATTCGCCAGTTGATGATTTCGACTGGATGCCTAATTTATTTGCCAAGCTCGCTAATCATCTGCGAACTTCAACTTCCCCTGACGTTATCAGACTGGGAATCATCGGCTGCATCAGAAACAATGAGTCGGGAGATAATTCACTTCTCCAATGGGATGATTTGGAAACCATGCGTCGCTATATAGACAGCGTTAACCGAGGTTTAGGAGTACCAGAAGACCCAACACTCCAGCAGTTGCTCTATTCTACAGAATGGACCAACTATGGTATTTTCACCATGAACTTTATCTCGGACAAGAACCTCGACTATAAAGGAATCTGTGAGGTTGAAAATACAAGCCTCTCATACGCCAGCATGGCTTTCCTGATAGCACTGGTAAAGGGGATGAGTATGATTAATCTCAGACACCCTTCAGCAAAGGGAGAAAACAGTCATGTTTTCACATACGTCATCCCAAGCCAATTCTCCACTTTCTCCTTTACTTCATTCCTCAATGTAGCCAATGCACGTCTCACGAACAAAGAAGATATTTCTGAACAGGAAATTGAAGAGTTGACTCAACTTGCTTTCAAGAGTCGCTACTGGAAACAGGAGACCTCACTCAAGAGCGAAGACAGCGAGCTGTTCATCTATGTCCTTAAGAACATCATTTCGGATATTCTGGGACTGAAACTCAACATCAATACGGAATCCTTTGCCAAACAGGCAAAGAAGGAAGAGATAAAGACTGCTACTCCAACTGTCGACAACCATAAGAAGGAGAAGAAAGTAAAGAAGGAGAAGAAAGAGAAGACTAGCTTGAGAAATGATACCAAGCCTTCTCTGGCATCGACGATAGTAAAGGTTTTAACAGAGGAATCTCTCCCACAAACAAAAGAGAATCTCCTGGAGAAGACTATACAACTCTATCCTACTCTTAAGAGAAACTGCTTCAATACCACCCTATCAAGACTACATAAAGAAGAAGTATTGAATTACTATAATGGTGGACTGATTGGTATCAAAGGCAAAAGATATGGAAGAGGCTACAAGATAGTCAACCGTTTGCAGAAATATAAGGAAAATGAATAAAAACAACCTCAGATACAGAAAAAACGAAGCCTGTTTCAATGTCCATTGAAACAGGCTTCGTTGGTTATTGTAAGTACTCAACATGGGCAATGAAGCTTACTTATATAGTTTTTCCGGCAATTAGACAATTCTACAATTAGGCAATTAGACAATTAGGAGTCTATTCATATATCGGAGAAAAACCACAAAACTGTTTACCTAAAATAAAGAAAGCAACTCATAAACCACAAAACTGTTTACCAAAAACCACATTATTATGTACCAAAAACCACATTTCTGTTTACCTAAACCACAAAACTGTTTACCTACATTGCTAAAGACACTATCTTCTCCTTAGGTAAACAGAAATGTGGTTTATAGCAAGTAAAAATCATCTTAAAAACAGGTAAACAGTTTTGTGGTTTTTGAAAGTTGTATCCTACAGCTACCATAGGAAAGAACCGAAGAACATGACAGCCAGTTTAGTAGATTCGCAAGATACATGCTGATATTCATACAGTTACAGGATTTAATCAAACTATTATTTTCGTAGTCTTATAACAGATAGAACAAGGAAAGAAATAGTATCTTTTGGATAAAATCACAATACTATTTACCTAAACTATAAATCAGTTTACCTAAAATATACATAAAAGCATATAAGACATTGGGGATCTATCTATTAGATAATATTTAATAGATTCATCCAAAAGAAATGTATCTTTATCAAAAATATATCTGGTAAACAATTTTGGGCTTGAGAGGATAAGACATTTTCAAAAGTAGGTAAACAGAAATGTGGTTTTACGAAAAAGAGGAAATAAGGTACTCCCCTACTTCCTCTTCTGAAATATTGTTCAGTTTAGGCTCTATAGAATACAGGCATGAATGAGCCAACACAATTAAAGAATTCTTGTGCAAGCTTTTCAAGACCTGAAGTTTTTAAAGCTACAAAATCATAATCACTGGCAGCAACACAGAATCTGTCATTCTTGATACCAATGAATTTACATCTTTTCAACAAAGCAATCTGATTATCATCATGCACCATCGAAACAAACTGATTCCATTGCTCAGAACCTTGAGTAGTATCAACTTCTATCTTCTTGTCAGGATTCTGATATACATGTGCAAAAAGATCTCCCTGCAGCATATTATCTTCAGATACTTTCTTTCCCTTGCTACGGTTAATCTTTTCATTCAGGCGACGGGCTATATCTGCATCTTTATCACCGATATGGTTGATACCGACATCCGTTCGCTTGATATGGAAGACAATATATTCAGGATCACCCTTACACTTCCCGTTCCGATAAATAAAGTCTTCATCAGAAAATTCATCAAATACGATATCCGTCTCGCTGCGGCTGGCCATTCTGTTGAGGTCTTCCCTTACGACATCGAGTACCTGTTTTCTGAATTGCGAGAACTTAGGATATTTATTCATCACAGGTTCTCCCTTGTCGTCAAGCAGAATATTGCCATGTTCATCAAGTTCTACCAGACCCAGATACTGTTTCATCGGCAAGAACTCTACCTTTACATCCAGACACTTGTCAAGCCCCATCTGGCGAAGCAGATAAATATAGAGACGTGGCGTATTCACCTTCTTGGAATATTTAGCGATCATGGAGATATGGTGAATGTATCCCTGGCGCATGTCAAAGAGGCTCATGGTGAGCTTAGGATCTATCTCAAGTATTACTTCACCCTTGATGCGCTCTACCTTCTCTCCATCGCTCTTTGTATAGCCTTTCTGCGTTGTCGGAATCTCGATGTTTGAGAATACATGCTGTATCTTCTCTGTATTGTTGTCCATCTTAACACGCACAGAGAGGTTGAGAATGTCATTTTTCAGCGTATCACGCAGATTCTTGTAATTATGAAACTCCGTTGATACCTGGAAATCCTTGATGTCTATTATGATAGGCGGTATCTCCATGACAGCATGCTCTATACCTTTCTCGAAAAGATAGTCGGAGCGAGAATCTCCAAGCACCCTCTTCTCAGTGAAGTACTCTTCTACATACTTCTGGAGATGGGTACTTGCAACCATCAATATGTTTTGCTGCAATAATGTATATTGCTTATCAAGTTTTGTCAGTGAAAAAGGTGTGTTAATCCACACCAGATTCTTATTTACTTTTGGGTCACTCATATTAAAACCACATTTCTGTTTACCTAAAACCACCAAACTGTTTACCTAAAACCACCAAACTGTTTACCTAAAACCACAAAGTTGTTTACCTAAAACCACATTTCTGTTTACCTAAAACCACAAAGTTGTTTACCTAAAACCACATTTCTGTTTACCTAAATGAAAATAACTACCTAATAGTCAAGAGGTTACAACTCCCGTAATATATAAGTATATTATAACCTATTATAATATATAATTTTTAATTATCATCTTTTGGTAAACAGAAATGTGGTTTTTGAAGGTGTTTATACCTTTTTTAAGACTTTGCGCCTTTTCAGGTAAACAGTTTTGTGGTTTTCACCCTGTAAAACCTACTTTTTTGTTTGCTTACTTTTTCAAGTAATCCATCAGAATGTTGTAGAGCAAGTTTTCCTGTGGAATATCATCTGCAAGGCATTTCATCTTCAAGAGAAGGAGTTCTTCCTTATTAAGATATGTTGCTACACTTGTTCTGGTGCGTCTTTCTTCTGCAGTCCAGTAACTTTTTCTCTTGCGTCCACCTTTAGATGTGTTTTTTTCCTCTTCGCTCTTTGCAACTTCTGTATTTAACAAACTTGGTCGGTCGTTCTTTCCCATATTTTCAAGCGACTCACCAATTTCCTCAATATTTCTCTTTGCTACAGCCATAATTATTATTGTTTATAATTTTGTCTTCTATTTTTTATCATTGCATGCTTAACCCTACCCTATTCTGAGTAGATTATATCTTTATGTTAAACATGTGCTTGATAGCTATTTCGTAATCGATACCTGTACTTGAGTAAGGTGCATATTCGAATATGCTTTGTCCGTGAGCCTGAGCTTCCAGGAACTTCACAGAGCGTCGGATGCGGCAAGGAAGAATTAAGTCGCCATGTTTTTCGCCTAAGAGTTTACTCAACTGCTTGGTAATCTTTGTTCGCTCATCTACCATAACTGGCAGGAGTCCAAGTAATTCCAGATTATCGTTCATGTGGAACTCCTTCACTTCATCCATAACGCTGAGCACTTCGCTTACTCCCTTGACAGATAAAGCTTCCATCTGGACTGGAATTAAAATCTTGCTCGCAGCAACCAGAGCATTGTAAGTGTTCTTAGAAAGAGCTGGAGGACAGTCGATAAAGATGTAGTCGAAATCATCGAATACGTTTTTAAGTCCTTCTCCCGTCATGTCGTGGCAATCGTTGTCTTGCAGACAGCTCAGCAATACGGTGTAGCTCTTCATCTGTTCTCTCAGCGAAGGACCGCCCGGAAGGTGTTGCTCAATATTTTCCATCTGAGCAGATCCAGGAACAGCGTATACTCCATTCTTACATTTATAAACAGGAACACCACTCTGTTTACACATGGCGTTGTATATGTTGTCATATTCATTGTCTCTCACCCCGAAAAGCGAAGAAAGGTTGCATTGTGGGTCTAAGTCAATCACCAAAATGCGGAGATTATGATTCAGTCGAACCATTCCTGATGCGAGAGACTGCACGGTGGCTGTCTTTCCTACTCCACCCTTGTTGTTCACTACTGCAACAATTTCCTGTAATTCATGTTTCATGTCTTATTCTTGTTACTTTTAGCTTCTTATTTTCATTTAATCTTTTCTCCGAATATTAGAATTGCTGGCAATTAGAACAAACTAATAAACTTTTATCCTAACTTATGATAATTCTAAAAGTCTTATATTTGATTGATCTAATGTTCTAAAGTTCTAATATTTGCTGCAAAAATAGGTAAAATAGTTGATATAAAAGAATTTATTCTTTTTTATTTCTAAAGAAAACTAGTTTTTTATACTTTTCTAACAATCTACATGAATAATATTCTAATTTTCTAATATTCTTATAATCTAAAATTAGAATATACTAATTGTCGGATAAATAGAATATACGGATAAACTAATAAACTAATAAACTAATAAAATAATTGCAGTCAATTAGGATAAACTAAGATACAGATATAAGTATTGCAACCAATATAAGATTTGTTAAATATTAACATCAAAGTATACAACCTATAGATATTTTCAATAACTTTACAGAATTAAAAATAACTGATGTCAAACCTTTAAAACTATAACATCATGAAAATAGGTATTCCAAAAGAGATTAAGAATAATGAGAACCGTGTTGGAATGACACCGGCAGGTGTAGCAGAGTTCATTCGCCATGGTCATGAAGTGATGGTTCAGCATACAGCTGGTGAAAACAGCGGATTTGCTGATGAAGCGTATGAAAAGGTAGGGGCAAGAATCTTACCCGACATCCAGAGTGTATATCGTGAGGCGGAAATGATTGTAAAGGTGAAAGAGCCTATCGCCGAGGAATATCCACTTATCCATCAAGACCAACTTGTATTCACTTATTTCCATTTTGCCTGTGACAAGGAACTTACCGATGCCATGCTCAAGAGTGGGGCAGTCTGTCTGGCCTATGAGACGGTGGAAACAGACAACCACCTTCTGCCTTTGCTCATTCCGATGAGTGAAGTGGCAGGAAGAATGGCCATTGTTAACGGTGCTTTTTATCTGCAGAAAACAAAGGGAGGAAAAGGAAAACTGATGAGTGGTGTGCCTGGTGTGAACCGCGTCAAGGTTTTGGTATTGGGAGGCGGAACCGTAGGAGAAGCTGCAGCAAGAATGGCTGCAGGAATGGGAGCTGATGTATGGATTACAGATATCAGTTTGCCTCGTCTTCGTCAGTTAGAGATGGAGCTGCCTATCAATGTACACACGCTCTATTCCAACGAGCATAATATCCGTAGGGAATTGCATGATGTGGATATCGTTGTGGGTAGTGTGCTCGTACCAGGTGATAAGGCACCGCATCTTATCACGAAAGATATGTTGAAATTGATGGAGCCTGGAACTGTACTTGTTGATGTTGCCATCGATCAGGGAGGCTGTTTTGAGACATCGCATCCAACCACACATTCTGATCCGACATATATGGTCGATGGAATCGTTCATTATGCAGTAGCTAATATTCCTGGTGCTGTCCCGAATACCTCTACTACAGCATTGACCAATGCTACGCTGAAATATGCATTGGCGCTTGCTGATAAGGGTTGGCGAAAAGCATGTAAGGAGGATAAAGCCTTGTATAGAGGTTTGAATATCGTAAATGGAAAGGTGGTATTCAAGGCCGTAGCGGATGTCTTCGGACTGGAATATGAAGAAATGAAACTCTAAGGAGAGTAGGGGGAGGATTCCATAACACAAAAGCTATGGAATCCTCTTTATAATAATAATTAAGGAGAGCAGGATACACTTTGTTTGGTTAGAACGTTTACTGATAGCATTTTTTATAGAAAAAGACTTAAAAACAAGGAAAATGCAAGTAAAATAGCAGAAAAAGTAGGAATATGTGTGAAAAATAAGTTAATTGTATAACATTATGCTATAGTTTTAGATATTTTTTATACTTTTGCGCAATAAACATGAAGTTTAACTAACATTCAGTTATTATGAAGAAGAAAAAAAGCTTGTTGCTTTTCTTGGCAGCAACTTCAGCCAGCTTTGTGCAGGCAGCCCTTCCAGTTCATACCAGTTTTGCGGCTGGTATTGAAAATGTGCAAGAAAAAGGTCATACCTTTATAAAAGGAAGAGTGATTGATTCCGATGGAAATCCTCTGGTAGGTGTCACGGTGCAGATCGAAGGCACAAGCTATGGTGTTATCACTGATGCTGATGGTAACTACATACTGGAATTTCCATCTATGGCGCATCCTAAAATTGTATTTTCCAGCATCGGTTACAAATCGAAGAGTATTGAATTTCGTGGCGTAAAAGAGCAAAACATGATGCTCGAGTTGGATCATGTAGCGCTGGATGATCTCGTAGTCATCGGATACGGAAGTAAGAGCCGCAAGAATGTGACCACGGCTATCTCTACCGTGAGTCAGGAACAGATAAGCAAATTGGCTGCTACCACACCAACCCTCGATGGTCTTCTTCAGGGTACTGTAAAGGGCGTATTGGCTACTACCGCAAATGGTGAGCCTGGTTCATCTCTCAAGTTAAACATCCGCGGTATTACATCGCCTTATCCTAAATCGGGTAAGGGTAACAACAACCAGCCTCTTTATGTCATTGATGGTGTTCCTACCTTTATGGAGGATACCGGCATCAACCCGCTCATCAATATCTCACCAAACGATATTGAGAGTATCGATGTGTTGAAAGATGCCGCAGCTACTGCGATCTATGGATCACGTGGAGCCAATGGTGTCGTTATTGTCAAGACCAAGAACGGAAAGCGCAATGAGAAGACCAAGGTAGATTTCGGCTACACATTCTCGTTCAGTAATCCTATCAAAAACTATAAGCCATTAAACATTTCTGAATACAAGAATGTGCAGGATGAGATTCTGCGTAATACTGTAGACGGCATGAATGACGGCAGTTCAATGGTAGGTATGTATGGTTTTGATTATATTCTTAACCAGTATGGAAATGTTTCGCTCAATGAAGAAACGGGTCTTTATACCTATAATGGTCTTAATGAGAGTCTTTATGGCAAGGATAATGTCAACTGGGCAGATGAGGTAATCAACAAGAATGCACCTACACATCAGTATAATGTGGCTGTCAGAGGTGGAAGCAACAAAACCAACTATTCTTTCTCTTTCAACGGAATGAACCAGGAAGGTCTGTTACTCAATGACCGTATGGAGCGATATGGTGCAAGACTCTCTATAGATTCTGAAATCAACAAATACATCACCGTGGGAGGTGTGCTCGATTATACCTATTCTTCACGCAAGAGTGGAAGCAACGATCCTGCCTTGGGATATGATAATGACGGATGGATGACCCGTCCGGATTTGGCTGTACGCGATGCGGATGGCAATTTCCAGCGTGTAGATAAGTTCGGTCTTTATACCGATACCTATAATGATGCCAATGCGGTAGCTAAACTCCAGCGCAAGACGAAGTATGAAAATGATCAGTTCTCTGGCAATGCTTATATTGATATTAAGCCTGTCAAGGGATTGACCCTTCATGCTGATGCCAATATATCCAGATTCATCTTCAGCAACAGTTATTTCTCGCCAAAGATTACGCTCCCGGAACAGTTGGGTATGGAGCCAACATCAACCTTGGCTGAGAGCAACTATCGCAACACCAATACTTCTATCAATTTCCGTGCCGACTACAAGTTCACGCTTACCGAAGCTCATCGTTTTGACGTGATGGCTGGTTATAGTGCCGACAGATATTGGAGCAAGGAACACGATCAGGCTTATAGTGGTTTCCCTAACGATGATGTATTGAACAATGCCAGTTCTGCAACCACCGTCAATAAACCAACCGAGACTTATTCCAAGAGTGGTCTTAATTCTATCTATGGTCGTTTGAGCTATGATTTCCTCTCACGTTATCTGCTTGATTTCAGTCTTCGTTCTGATGAGTCATCAAAATTTGGACCGGGTAACAAGCGCGGTACTTTCCCTGCAGTTTCTCTGGCCTGGCGCATCAATCAAGAGCCTTTCCTGGAATCTGTAAGAGATATTGATGATCTGAAGTTCCGTTTGAGTTGGGGTAAGACTGGTTCCACCAACGTATCAGACTTTTCTTATATCCAGTATTTCAATGGTAATCAGTATGGCGGACAGAGCGGACTCACCCTTGCTTCTACTTATCCAAACAAGAACATCAAGTGGGAGATGACTACAGAGTACAATGCCGGTGTTGACTTCTCGTTCTTCAATGGCAGACTGAACGGTAGCTTTGATATCTATCACCGTAAGACAGATGGCGCCTTGGCTCCAGCTCCTATCGCCTTAGAGTTTGGTATCGGTACATTCTACAGCAATATTCTTGATCTTACCAACAATGGTTTTGAATTCTCTATCGGTGGTGATGTAGTTCGTACCAAGGATTTCACCTATAACACTATGCTCAGTATCTCATCCAACAGGAATAAGATTACCAAGCTCAATGGTTCAACCCTCGATATGATGCATCAGGATCTCTATATGGAAGGTCATGCCATGGGAACCGTGAAGGGATATAAAGTGGCAGGCATCTATCAGAGTCAGGATCAGATTAATAAGTTGAATGAACAGGCTATGGCCAAGGGATTTGATTTCTATCAGGATGGAGCTGCTGTAGGTGACTACATGTTTGCAGATACCAATGGTGATGGCTATATTTCAGAGGCCGACCGTACGGCGATTGCCAACCCAGAGCCAAAGGTATTCGGTGGATGGTCAAATACCTTGTCATATAAGAACTTCACGCTCTCTATGCTCTTCCAGTATCAGTTAGGTGGTGATGCCTACTACAGCACGATGCAGGAATCTGCTAGTGGAGCCATCGGTATGAGTATCTTGCGCGAGATGTATGGCAACACCTGGACACCGGATCGCACCGATGCCAAGTATGCTAAGTTGATGTGGATGCCTAGTGCCTATACCAACACCCAGGCCAACGACCGCTATGTATATTCCAACTCATACTTCCGTTTGCGCAACATCACGCTCTCTTATACCTTTGAGCCAGCATGGTTAGAGCGCTTGCATGTGAGTGGTGCATCGGTGTTCTTTACTGCTACCAACCTCTTTACCATTACCGATTGGCCAGGTTTGGATCCAGATATGGCAGCCACAAATGCCTTTACCAAGACAACCGAGACCAAGGATGTATATCCAATGAGCCGTTCGTTCTCATTCGGTCTCAAATTGCAATTCTAATTCAAAGAAACGAAGATTATGAAACATATAAGATATCAATTTCTGGCGTTACTGTCAGTATCAGCGCTCACATTCACATCGTGCGACTTGATAGGCAGCATCGATGATATGGAACCAGACTATGTGGTAACCGATTTGAATTATATTACCGATGCCACATCTGCTCAGACTGCTCTCAATGGTGTTTACGCTTCCTGGCGCAGTACAGGTGTATCTTACTTGAGATATGGTATCGCTTCTATGGCGCATACCCAGACTCAGGCGATGGTGATGGGTGTAGATGAGTTTGCGGCAGAAAATATCCAGACAAATAACAGTAATGTGGAGACTGCCTATACAGCCTACTACAATGTCATCAATACCGCCAACACCTTCCTGGTTCACATCAATAAGCAGATACCAGGCATGACAGAGGAAAAACGTACCGAGATGATTGCAGAGGCTCGTTGCCAGCGTGCATTGGCTTATCTTACTCTCTTGAAATGTTTTGGAGAGTATTGGAAACAGGATTCCCAATACGGAGTCTGCCTCTTCAAGGATGAGTTGGTAAGAGATAACCAGGTTCGTCAGCGTTCATCTGTAGCTGATACTTACAAGCTGATTTCTGAAGATCTCGATTATGCCATCGCCCATTGCGAACAGCATCCGGCAGACCATTATCACATGAGCAGTCTTTTTGCCAAGGCTTTGAAGGCAAAGATGTATTTTGCTCAGGATAACTATCCGGAGGCAGCAAGATTATCTGAAGAAGTGATTAACGAGGCAGAAACTGCCGGCTATGAACTGGAGAGCGACTATGCTAATATTTTTACTGAACAGTTTAATTCTAAGGAGATGCTTTTCGCCCCTTATACTGCTAATCCGAATGAATTGATGGATGCTTCTTGGTTTGCCTTTTCTCCAGGTTCACTCCTCAAGAAGGTGGCTGATGATTTAGTTCCAGATGATGAAACAGGTGGAGATATTGTTATTCCAGACCCGGGAGAGGGTGGGGACGTTGTTGTTCCTAATCCAGGTGAAGGAGGTGATGTCGTGATTCCTGGTGGTGGTGGCAGCGAAGGCGGTGATGTTGTATTGCCTGGTGATGGAGATGATGGCGGTATCGTTATCCCTGGTGGTGATGGTGGCGATTTCCCATTCCCTCCAGGTGAAGATGATGCAGCTTCCTACGATCTTCTTTATACTTGGGCATACAAGGGTGAAGGCATGACTGGAATTGCCAAGTACAGCAAGTTGACTCCTGAGTTTATGTTCGAAGATTCCTATTACTTCATGCGCTTGGCAGAAGTCTATTATATCGCAGCCGAAGCAGAGGCTCGTCAGGGTGAGTATGAGAAGGCACGTACCTTACTGGCAACCGTCATCAGTCGTGCCGGTTATACAGAAGATGATGTCAATGCGATTTCCGACAGTGATCTTCTGGGTGAAATACTCAAGCATAAGTTGTGTGATATGAGTAACGAAAATCTGGAAGAATGGTTCGATCTTTGCCGTTACAACCGTAAGGGTGGTTTCGAGAGTTGGACAGAAGATGAGAAAGCAGAACTTCCTAGCTTCCGCCGGTATCTTCTTCCTATACCAAAGGCATCTATGGGAGCCAACAGTCTTCTCGTTCAGAATCCTGAATATGTGAATCAATAAACATTATATAATAAATAATATCGAGAAAAAATGAATAAGATGAAAATGAAAACTTGCATGATGACACTTGCCGGTCTTGTACTTGCAATGGCTGCCAGTGCGCAGAATTTTGTGATGAAAGGTAAGGTTAAAGGTAACGTGGACGGCTGTTCTGTCATGTTGCAGAAGTATGGATTGGAAGGTGTTACCAATCTGGATAGCGTTACAATCAAGAATGGTGAGTTCACCCTCAAGGGGGTAGTTAACCAGCCTGAGCAGTATCAGATGGTTATTGATATGAACAAGCCTGGTACAGCTGAGCCTGACTATCAGAAAATATTCTCAACAAGAGTCTATGTAGAGAATAAGCCGATGACCTACGATGTAGATCTTACCGGTTTCCCTGCAGAGCGTGACATGAGTATGATAGAGCCTGTAGTAAAGGGTTCTACCACCCAGGATGTTTATCAGGCTTATCTTGAACTGATGTCACCTATTCAGGACAAGATGCATAAGATGGATGATAGTATCAACCAGACTACCGATTTGGCACAGCGTGTAGCCCTTGCCAAGGAAGCCATCAAGTTGCAGGAGGAAATGCGCCATCAGACCAGTCTGTTTATTCAGCAGCATACCACTTCTCTGGTAGCCTTCGACTTGCTTCTCGAGAGTTTCTCTTCTTTACCAACCCCATATACCTCTCAGCAGATTGACGAGATGATGGGCTGGTTGAAGAACGACTGGAGTTCTTCTGCCCAATATCCGATGCTGCAGATGCAGGCAGAGATGGCAAAGCATACAGCTATCGGCAACCATTATATCGATGGTACCGTTGTCACTCCTGAAGGCAAGCAGGTGAAGCTTTCTTCACTTATCAGGAAGGGTGAATATACCATGTTGGAGTTCTGGGCTTCCTGGTGTCGTCCATGCCGTCAGGAGATTCCACATCTCAAGAAGGTACACGAGAAATACAAGGATTTCAACATCATCAGTATTTCAGTAGATGAGAGAGATGCCGACTGGAAAAAGGCAATGGCCAAGGAAGGAATGACCTGGACACAGGTTCGCAATCCTGAAGGTTTTGGCGGTATGGTGATGGGCGAATATGGCATCAATGGTATTCCAGCCTGTCTCATCCTAGATAAGAATGGCAATTTCTATAAGACCAACATGCGTGGTGCATATCTTGATGCTTTCCTGTACGATTACTATAAGAAATAAAATAGTTTAGTGCATAAAAATATTCCCCGATATGAATCCTCTGTATTCCTGCAGGATTCGTATCGGGGAATTTTGTTGATGTCTTGTATGAAGGATAGATTTTCGCGAAATGAAAATCCATCATTGTTATTTACCATGCCTCCAGTTTATCAGCAATCTCTGGCATCTTGTTCTTTGTGAATACAGGATTCTTGCCTTCCTTCTTCTGTTGGCGATAGTCTTTCAACAGGAAGACGGCCTGGCGGGAAAGCAGGACGATGGCCACGAGATTGCAGAGGGTGAGAAGAGCCATCGTGATATCTGCAAAACTCCATGCAAAATCCAGAGATACTACCGCTCCAACCATCACCATTGCTGCTACTGCAAGACGATAGATAAATACACCCAGCTTGGAGTCCCTGATATATCTCACGTTGGTTTCTCCATAATAATAATTGCCGATGATGCTGCTAAAGGCAAACAGCCATATCATCACCGCAACAAACGGATTGCCGATGCTTCCGATTTCGTGGGTCAGGGCATCCTGGGTGAGTTGAATACCATTTGAAGCAGTAAGATCCACACCGCTCACCAGGATAATGAATGCAGTGCAGGAACATACCACCAGCGTATCTGTAAAAACGCCCAAAGCCTGTATCAATCCCTGTTTTACAGGATGACTGACTGTAGCTACCGCAGCAGCATTCGGTGCACTACCTTCACCTGCTTCATTACTGAACAGACCTCGCTTGATACCCTGTATCACTGTAACGCCAAGAACTCCGCCAGCAGCCTGATTGAATCCGAAAGCATTCTCTACAATGGTAAGCAGAACCGTTGGCAGACTGGTGATATTCCAAATAACAACACCTACAGCTATCAGAAGATAAACGACAGCCATCACAGGAACCACGGTAGAAGAGAACTTAGCCACTCTATGGATGCCACCGAAGATGATGAGCAGGGTGAGTACAGTGAGGGCAATTCCCATGGTGGCAGGTTCGATGCCAAAAGCTTTCTGCCATGCCAGACAGATAGTATTGCTCTGCACTGAATTATAGGCAAAGCCGAAGGTAATGATCATCAGTACGGCAAAAAGAATACCCATCCATTCTTTTCCCAAACCATACTTCATATAATAGGCCGGTCCGCCATAGAAAGATGTTTTGCCTTTTCGCTTGTAAAGTTGGGCGAGAGTTGATTCTATGAAAGCTGATGCTGAGCCCAGCAAAGCCAGCATCCACATCCAGAATACGGCTCCCGGTCCACCGATGCTGATAGCAGTAGCCACACCAGCAAGATTACCGGTTCCAATACGGCTAGCCAATGCTACCACAAATGCCTGGAAGGAAGAGATGTGTTTCATTTCTCCATCCACTTTCACCTCCATCGACAGTTCATCGTGTCCTATTTCTTCCGGTTGTACCTTGTCGGGATGGATCAGCAGCCTGATCATCTCTCTGATAAGGCGGAACTGGACAAAACGGGTACGCCAAGTGAAAAACAGGGCACAGCATATCAAGACGGTGATGATGATATACGACCAAAGGAAATCGCTAACCTGAACTAAAATGTTTTGTATTGAATCTATCATTTATCTATTTAAACTTTCTTATTTCTTTACTTTTTTATAACCTTCAGAACCTGTTCAGCAATACTCTTCATTCCCTTGATAGTAGGGTGACCGTTTTTCTTGTCAATATCATGAAGGGCAATAACAGGAACCTGATAGGTCTTGCAGATTTTTTTAACCGACTCATTGATAACATCCTTGAGTTCAGAATTTAAAATGAAATATACCTCTACATTTGGATAATGCTGGCGGATATCGGAAAGTAACTTGGCCATGGCAGGGCGGAAACAATATAAATCTGCGCGCTTCCAGCCACTATACTGATAGTTGCCGAGCGGGGCATTAGCCCAGTTGTCATTCGTAGCACCGCAAATCAGGATGATATCCGGATTTCCAAGAAGAGAACTGCGGGTGATGAAAGAACGGTCGGTATAATCTGCATCATTATAGCCTGTGTTGCAGATGGTAGCACCAGAATAGGAATTGATATTTCCCATCTTATAGCCTCCTTCTTTGATTACTTGCCACCACCAGGTTTGCTCTACCTTGTTAACATCTGTAGTTTTTGCTGGAGTAGTAGGGGAGTACCAGGTTGCATAACCCTTAGGAATGAACCCCTCGAAAGTGGAATACGAGTCACCGAGAACGGCAACAGTCTGCTTCACCTGTGCCATGAGCGGCATGAAGGTGAGCATAATGAAAGAAATGATAATCGTAAATCTTTTCATAATGCTTGTTTTTGCTTTAATGATTCTTATGTAATTCTACTGCAAAAGTAATATAAATATGTGAAAAAACAAAAGCATCAGGACAAAAAATGCATAGTTTTACCATACATATCATAAATATGAAGCTTGTTCACCTTATTATATTACGCATGCGCGCATATTCGAGCGCGCGTACCTTGGCGCACGCATATATATAATAAGGTATACATCCAAAACTCGCTCGTTTAAATCTTTACAAGTGTTAAAAGAGCACTAAAAAAGCAACTTTTTTTCGAAAATATTTGGCTGTTTCGAAAATAGTTAGTACTTTTGCACTCGCTTTTGAGAAATGCACTTTCTCTTAGCGAT
>ERZ1026890.233-NODE-233-length-42000-cov-99.660627_pt1 | contig 42000 bp, 48 predicted proteins | sample MGYA00380175_ERZ1026890 | MGnify/ENA primary metagenome ERZ1026890 (study PRJEB33269, sample SAMEA4719811) | human gut metagenome | biome: human-associated habitat; feature: organic feature; material: feces | place: Cameroon | collected 2013-10 ...
CAAATTTAGTTTAACCATCCTAAAGGTGACAACTTTTTCACGTATAAGACATTTTGCTTTGGAAATACATCGTAATCTGAGAAATTTTGGTTTGGAAATGCATCAGTATAACTGGTTTTTGGTTTGGAAATGCATCAGAATAACTGATTTTTTGGTTTGGAAATGCTTATTTTTTGCTTGTTTTGTTTGGATTCTTGAAAATAAGTTGTATCTTTGCGGCATGTTTTTAATACATTTGATTTCTGAAAGCTATCTTTCAATATGATCATTTGGATAATACATAACCATATTATTAAAGATAAACTTATGTTTGAAAGAATCGCCATCAAATATCTTCGCCAATGGGCGAAAAAGGAAGATCGTAAGCCGCTGGTTTTGCGAGGGGCTCGACAGGTGGGCAAGACAACATTGGTAAAGTTGTTTGCCAAGGAGTTTGATACCTATATTTATATGAACCTGGAGGAGAAGGAATATGCTGAGCTGTTTGCTGCAGACTATTCTTTCGAAGATGTATTGGCTGGAATTTATCTCAAAGCTAATGAACCGATGGATTTCGGAAAGCGCACCTTGATTTTTATCGACGAGATACAAAATGAGCCGAAGGCAGTGCAAACCTTGCGCTACTTCTATGAGAAGCATCCTGAAATCTATGTGATAGCAGCGGGGTCTTTGCTGGAAAGCCTGATGGGGCGACATATCTCTTTCCCTGTTGGCCGTGTAGAATATATGGCTTTGCATCCATGTACTTTCGTAGAGTTTCTTCGTGCCATGGGTCAGAAACAGATGGCAGACAGTATAGAAAACATGTCCTTGCCAGCTTCTTTGCATTCTTCGGCCATGGAGTGGTTCAAGAAGTATATGATTGTGGGTGGCTTACCCGAAGCCGTTGCCAATTATGCCAAGTATAAGGATATTGTCAGACTGAATGGGGTATTTAATGCGCTACTTTCAGGCTATCGGGACGATGTGGAAAAATACGCCAGTAAACCCAAGGAGCAAGATGCCATCCGATTCATCTTGAACTATGGCTGGACATTTGCAGCCCACCGCATCCAGTTTTCCAAATTCACAAGTTCTTCTTTTAAGGCGGCAGATGCAGGCAATGCTTTCCGGATATTGGAGAAAACGCTTTTATTGGAATTGGTATATCCTCAAACTACAGCATCATTTCCGATTTTGCCCGACTTGAAGAAGAGTCCTAAGTTGTTATGGATAGATACGGGCTTGGTGAATTATGTCGCAGGCATGCAGGAAGATTTGCTTTTCAGCAAAGACACCGATGAACTTTGGAATGGTGATATAGCAGAGCATATTGTAGGTCAGGAATTGTTGGGTTCAACGTTTATCTTTGGCGAGAAAAGAATGTTTTGGGTACGTGAAGCCAAGAACTCTCAGGCAGAAATCGACTTCCTGATAAGATACAGATCGCACCTGATTCCGATAGAAGTAAAGACCGGCAGCAATGCCAAACTGCGTTCCTTGCATCTCTTTATGGATGAATCGAAAGAGAAGGTGGCACTGCGTCTCTGGAATGGCCCGATGACATCGGATACCGTTACGACTCAGAAAGGTAAGTCTTTCACTTTATATAATATTCCGCTATATTATGCCGGTTATCTGGAAGTATTCCTGGATAGTATAAGCAATACCATCTGAGACCAATGCATTCGTCCATAGGTTGATTTATGGTGAAATTCTTGGCGTTCATGCTATTGAGATAGTCATGCTGCAAGAGCCCGGAGAGTGGAAACCAAGCCAAGGTTTAGATTCCACTCTCCTCTAAGGATGCCCTACAGAATTCTTCAATACTCCGATTCCGCTTTCTCAAGAAATCATATTCAGCCTCTATCCAGGCAAGATATTCACTGGCAGAATGAGGATAAGGATTCTTCTCAAAGAAACTCTCACCCAACCACAAGTTGACCTTCTCATAATTCCCATCCACACAATCCTGCAAGAAGAAAAAGTCCACAAATCCCTTGAAGTCAACAAAGAGATCAAAGAATTCCTTATCCCTTTCCATGGCTCTTGACAGAGGACTGGTACCTCCCTGATAATATCTTCTGATGCATTCCAAGGTGTAGTCCCATCGGTCACAGATACGCTTGTTGCAACCGCGGGCACAGTTGAAACTATACCTGTGCTGCGGAAACAGCATCATGCCACCTATCGTGTAGAAGTCCCTAACATACTTCTCCACGAAAGAATGATAGTCAGGAACCATATTACGGACAGCATCCAACACTTCCCTTTTATCAGAATGGCGAAAACTGACCAGGATGGAATCACTTCCCATGTAAAACTCCCCCCACCTGAGATAATACCTGCTCCTTCCATCCGTCAGCTGCATGCTTTGCCCACAGGGAAGCCTGCGACTCCAGAGAAGCTGATGATACCGCCTAAGGGTGGGACTTTTTGAGTCCGGATCCATCTTGGACCACCCCAGATCATCTTCCTTCCAAAAACCATCCCAATAATGGGCCGTATCACTGGTAAAGTCAAAACCTACATCAATATCCTTCAATTCATATGTATCCATAAGCACTATATTTACTTGGCAGATGAAAATAGATCCACTGCCATAACCGTATTCCTGTCGTTGTTTACAGATAAAGGCAAATACTGTAACAATCTTCTTACCAAGAGGCTTTTTACTTAGAAGTAAAGCCATGAACCTTCAATCTGGTTGCAGTATCCAGTCCATAAGCCCAATATCAATGACCGCCTACACGTTCCATACCTCATATCCCATATTCTGGGCTATCTGAAACAACGGACTGAAAGTCTGCTGATATGCCGCCAGGAACCGTTCACGATTCAACTGTAACAGATCTCGTGGCGTATAGCCTAGAGAAGTGAAGTCCAAATATGTCTGTTTCATTTTCTTTTACTTTAAGCTGTAGTCGAGAGGTGATTACAAATAGTAACCACCTCCCTCGCAACTTTACAAATAGTTATACTGCCGTAAACTGATATATCATATAGACAAAAATCCATTACTTATATTGTATAAGCTTTTGCCCGGTCTCCCATCCACCCTTTCGATTCAACAAGTCGGGCTCATACCATTTGTTGAAAACGACATAGTCTCGCTTGGGTTGACGCACTATCGTTGCATTGAACTGCACATTGGTATGGGTCTTTCTCCCCCTAAAAGGAACATACTGTCCCTGATAGGAATGAAGACCACTGACAAAAGTTCCGCCACTATTCTGGTCAACACCAACACTTGTGATGATTAAAGTATTGGGTACATAGGTTTTACCCTCGAAACAAGAACCATAATAATTTCTACAGAAGATTTCCAAGACATACTTGCAATCTGCTGCAGATAATTGTGCCTTGCAAATACACACATACCCAATAGCCATAAAAAGTAATAGAATTTTTCTCATATTTTTATTGTTAGTTGTTTGATATTCCAATCAATGCCCTCCAAATGACACCTTGAACTTAATTCAGTGATGAAAAAGCATCCGAAAAACAGACTTTAGGAAAGGAATAATGCCTGTAGCATTTACTACAACTGGATTGCAATCCCTAACCTCATGAAGAGCTTCATCCAAATCATTCTGCGTCTCTTCCGGTGTTTTCTTGACAGCCACTCCCATCTTTATCATTTCAGAAAAGGTAGTTGCCCTGCCATCAACCATCCATTTCTTGTCGATACGCAGAATATTGTGGTTCCTGCCATCAAGACGGTAAGATTCTCCATCAGAAACGTATGTAGTGTTGTCACTAAAGTTAATGATTCTCATTGTTAATTGGCTTAACCGCGTTGTCGAGGGCTTTAGTTAATACTATAAGGCATAATCCAACACTTCAAAAAGGCTAAGACGACACCCATTATCATGAGCAGCAACCTACAATGTAAAAGGCAGTGCTCTATTTACATTTCAATTTCAAGACCGTTTATTCTTTGATTTTGTCACAGCTCCCTTTTCCTTTAGCCACGGATAAAGCCATGCACCATCAATCCAATGCTTGCAGTGCTCCTTAGCCCACTCCGCTGACCTTATAAACAGATCGGAAGGAATGACATCTATAACCTTTCCCTCCAGCTCATGATCAAACTGCAGCTTAAACTGAGAGAGCAAGTCATATAAAGGATCATCAAAGTAGTCTGCAAAAACATGTTCTCCAGTTTTCATGTTTTCAAACTCGAAAGAACATAGCAGATAATCAGCTGATGAATGTAGGATTCTATACATACCTTATTATATATGTTAAATGGAGCTATGCTGGGCACTACGCACCCAGCATCATCCCATTCATCTATATGTATTCTTACTCTCCACTTTCAGCTTCATCTTGTGATTTCTGCCCAGCACGAGCCATCAGCTCATTGTATTCTTCATCAGACATTTTTCCAGTCTCATGAAGACTCTGAACATAAAGGTAAGTAATCTGGCTGAACACCAATTTCATACCATTATAACACATACCGATGAAGTCACTATCGAACAGCTTGAGATCCGTTTCCTCGCCGTCCTTCTTAGCCTTTATGTTAACACCAAACTGTCCTTCTTCCTTACCTTCGTGAAAAGAAAGAGACAACTCGAACAACTCTTTTCCATTCATTTCATTTTCATTCTGTTCCATTTCTATGATTTTAAATAGTTAATATCTGACTACAGCTACCTGCAAGTTATGCTTCTTGACTGTATCTATCATGTTCTTTGTGCCCCGGCTTTTGCCATCCCAGAAGGCTATGAGAGCGTGAGCCACGCTAGCCATCTTAGCATTTCTGATTGGTCCAGCTGCCCTTCCGTGGACTTTCCAGTCTGCCGGATATGTCTCCAATTGAAAACCTCGTTCCTGAGCATATTTCTCACCCAGGGCATCTGCTCCAGAAGCATGCCCAGAAACAATGACAATATCTTCCGGCTGCTGATTTTGGAGATAGTAGTCACACTTCTCTTTCAGCAGTTCGTAGTCTGTAAAGTCTCTGCATCCTGCTATGATGACTCTATATTTAGAGATTAAATCCAATATTAGTCTGTTTGCTGCATCTACTTCTTCTTGACCCATTATACATCAATTTAAAAGTTATTTTTTCAAAAGGATCCCTATTTAACAAGAACCCTCCAAGCAAAGAACTATGTACCGAAAATCCAGACCTTACACCTTATTAAGTATAGTAGGTCATCAATTATAACTATTCATCTTAAAAGAGAAATGCTATTCCTTTTTCATTCCAATATCAAAGCCACCACAAAGGTATAAAAAACGAGAGTAACCACCAAACTTTTAGCTCATATTTTTGACTTTTTACACTTTCAAGACAATGCGATGCTATTTAAAGCCAAAAACTAAATTGAAATCCTAAATAACGCTTCCCATCGTAAGCACAGAGAAGACTTTGGGAAAGCATTTCACAAAAGAAATGGAAACAACAAATTGAACACTAAATGTTTATGTACATTTTTAATCCTTGTTGTAGTGGAAGATGGTCTCGTACCAAAAGGTGCACACCGAGTTATGCGTGTAAACGTGTGGTCTTAATCCTTATTGTAATGGAAGATGGTCTCGTACGTTACAGAGCTCTGGTTACCCGTTTTTGCAATGGTAGTCTTAATCCTTGTTGTGGTGGACAATGGTCTCGTACTACTTAAAAGACCTGATATACAAGCAGCGATCAAACTGTCTTAATCCTTGTTGTAGTGGACAATGGTCTCGTACGACATTTACAAAGAAATGTACAGTGTGTATGAAATAAGTCTTAATCCTTGTTGTAGTGGACAATGGTCTCGTACTAATATTAATTTAAAAATTAAAAACTATGATTGATTTGTCTTAATCCTTATTGTAATGGACGATGGTCTCTTACGAGCGCATCAGTAGTAGAACCTTCAACGGCAATGAGTCTTAATCCTTATTGTAATGGACGATGGTCTCTTACTGGTAGAAGTTTTATTTAAGTCAGAGGAGTTGCTCATGTCTTAATCCTTATTGTAATGGACGATGGTCTCTTACATGATGTACAATGTAGTTAAGGCTGAGCTTATCAGCAAGTCTTAATCCTTATTGTAATGGACGATGGTCTCTTACTCGACCTTATAAGACTATTCTGATTATCAATAAGTTAAAGAACTCAACTAAACAATTCTTCACTTTTCTTAACCGAAAATTAACTTTTCCTTAGCGGGTGCAAAGGTACAACTATTTTTCGAGATATGCAAGCCAATTATTCTTAAATATTCAAACGAAAATGCCCCACGAATTAACAGTTCTTTACAAATATCAATCTACCCAATACACAACAAAAGCACCATCCTAAACAGCTCATAAAGCCATTTAAAATGGTGCTTCCGAATACTATATCTCAGACAAAACATCCTCAATACCATCCAATAGCTGCTCTACCCTACCAATGATCGTCTGAGCAGAAAAAGGATTGTCTTTGAATCCAGCATGATTGTAATCGTTGCGTAATTCAACCACCTGCTGCAAGATTGTCACAAACTCCTTATTCCCCCAAACACTATCATCTGCCAGGATTTTCGGCACAAACTCATTAGTAGTCTCCAGACCATCAGTATTCTTATTCTGTGTCTTGATAGCAATGCAACTGAACACAGCATCGCGACAAACCTTATTCCGATAGTCAAGCTGATAATGACAACACAGGAAAGTACCCAAACCTTCTTCCAACATGGTCGTAGCCTGCTGATAAAGCTTGTTGGCACAGCACCACTTGGCAGCCTTGATACAGTTCAGAACATTCTCCCTGGCATCAAAATCATTCAATGACAGCTTGATCTTCTCAAAAATAGGCTTGAGCTGAACTATAGTCACTTTCTGTATTCCACTTGCGGTGCGCTTCAAATCACTCACTTTCTCGCTGTTGATGACGGCATACCCACGACAGGTGGTTCGTTCCTCCACCATCTCCTTCAACTTCCTGATAAAGGCACGCAACATCTCAGTGTCCTTAGTGCGGGTTTCTGCATTCTTCAAGATTGGGAGAAGTGAGGATTCCGACAATTCATAGAGTTTCTGCACCTGACCGTAACGCAGATAATCCGAAGCAGCCAACGTCCAGTCCTGCAAAACAGAAAGAGGAAGCAGATCCATGATAGGCGCAATGTTGCTCTCCTTGTCACGCGCCTCGTAATTGCCATAAAAGATGGCCTTCACTTTCACATTCTTGAGCAGCTTGGCATAGTTGACAAGCACCACCAGCAGCATGGGAAGATAACGGAAGCTATTTGTGATGTCAAGATACAGCTCGTCACCCTCCTGAAGCTCATCAAAGATAACTTCAAATATCTCCCACATCTGATCACTATCCTTACCATCCAGAATAGCTATATCCTGATAGGAGAGATTCATATCCAGCAATATCTTCTCCAATCCCTGATACGCAACCTCCTTCTTGAGCTTGGCACAGAAACGGGTCTCCAGATTCTTGTCCCAGTTGTTCTTCCATGCCAAATCCGTCAGGAGCATAAGAACCAGGTCGTTTTCACCTCCCCAGTTCTCCTGCTGCTGTAGATATTCGAGTAAACTCTTCTGTACAAAAAGAGTCTCACTTCCTGTGAAATCGTCCTTTCGGTAGCGGCAGGTCTCATAGAAAGCCACTCCCAATACAGATAAAAAAACTCTTCTACCCATAAAGCTTAATCCTGATAATTTTCAAGAGACTTCTTCAAATCATGAGCAAGCTTATCTCTTAAACTCTTTGGCTCCATGACTGTAACCTTACTTCCATATGACAAGATCTTGCTTCTCAGCTCAAAGTTGTCATACACATATAAAGACACATAAACATAATCCTTGTCCCCATCACTTTCAAACAGTTCTTCCTGAGACGCATGGATAGGCTTACTTTCTATATATGGATACTCACCACGGTCTATACGTAATTTCACCACTATTGGATCCGCACCATCCGGTTTGGTAACACCCACCACATTCTTAAAGTAAGCACGAAAATCTATGCCACATTCCTTGTAGTGAATATGCTGGTTAGCCTCCATCTTGAGTATTCTGTCTAAAGCCAGGTTGTAGAGCTTTCCCTCTACCTCATCTCTGTGCTTGGTAGCAATCAGATACCATCGCTGGTTATATTGCTTGAGGAACTGAGGAAAAATAGTCCATTCACGCTTATCTCTTCCAGGAACCTCATATTTTATATCCAGGGTCTGATGCTGTATGATGGCCTTGAGCAAAGGTTCCAACAATTTACGAGGTTTAACCTTTCCATGAGATTTTAGTAATATTTTTTCAAATTCTATACCAGTTCCATCATTTTCGTCATATCCAAGAAACTTGTTGAGTTCATCTGTTATGGTTGTCAAAGTAGAATCCAAGTCCAATCCCAGAAAATCAGCCAATCCCTTCTTGATCTTATTTAAATTGCATAAAACAACTTGGTTGGCTGCAGAATTTCCCATAATAATAGAGGAACCAGGATCTTGATATTTAAAACAGTGAAAACCGTCTCTTACCTGCTTCTTATTGATTTTTACGCCCAGATTCTCATCAATATGTTTCAAGTCATCACGATATGTATGCACAGTAAAATCCTCTGGTAGCCTCTGATTACAGTATTTCCAAATTTCCTTAATTGTCATTGGATGTGCATCCTTGCGCAAACATTCATCAACGAGTTCAAAGCGCTTCTGTCTCACAATATAACTCTTTGCCATAATTTTCAAAATATTAGTTAATATATTTTCCCGCCGTAACAAGCGATGTTCTTAAACTTTCAATAATCTTTCCAGAAGAGAAATTACTCTCCAGGGCATGAGCCACGACATTCCGGTTTTTGGTAATCTCGAAATAAACACCTCTCAGCTCAAATGGTATGAATTCCTTGTCACTGCAAATCACATCCTTGATACTCTGTCGTTCATCCTTATCAAAAGGATTGTGATTTGCGGTCTGACATGCAAAGGAAAGGATGCTCTCCTGCAAGGAAATCAAGGCTGCCGTATAGTTCATGTGCTTGAATTGCCACTGGGCCAGCTGATACTGGAAAAGCGCAGGATTCTGCTCTGTTCCCTTGAAGTTATTCAGGAAATCCTTCACAACCGGTTTCACGATCATTTCAGGTAGCATAGAATCAAAATCCTTTTTCATCAAAGCTCTCAAAGACTGGGTCTCCTGAGAGATAGCATATAGATGGTTGAGATTCATCACATCCGAGAAATGCTTCAGACGATTGGTCACATCCGTGTCCTCCTGCTGAAGCAAGCCTGCAATCTGATAGGCATTGCCATACTGCTTGAAGGCCATGGCTCCCACAATCCAGTCATTGAGCTTGAGGATTTTCTTCAGATCCACAATCGGAGCATAACCATACTCCTTGTTCATCTCAATCATGCTATAATATATATGAGAGATCTTGATATTCTTGCTGCTGACATTCTTCAGATAAAGAAGCAGGTTCATGATGGTAATAGGCAATGAACGGAAAGAATGGGTGACATCCACAATGAGTTCATCACCCGTGGAGAGCAACTTGTTCAACTGCAGAATGATGTTGATGTTCTCATTGATTTCCTCCTCATTCACACCATATCTAATCAATGCCAGATGTGCATCCTTTCCAATAGCTGCCTCTATCTCCTTGACATGCGGAATATACAGCTCACTCTTGCTGGTGGCAGCTTCACAATGCTCTGCTATCTCACAATACACATCCTCATTGATCACACCGCCGCTCTTCTCCTGAAAATAGCGATATACCTCTTCCCACATGCAATGAGCAGTACCGATCAAGATGACCTTGTCTATATTCTGAGTTTCATACAATGCAGCCGCCATGAAAGAGTATTCACCCAGGTTCTCTTCACCCAAATGATAGGAAGCCCTGCGATATTCTCGGGCAGACTTCTCCTCTCCCTGTGCCCCCTTGTTCACCAGAGGTCCTGTACCGATGAATGATATAAGTACCTTTGCCATAATATTATTGATTAAAGTTTTTAAATTTCTCTGGAAGTTCCCTTCTGGAAAGCGTACCAAAGCCCACACTGCCACTCTTTCCCAAGGCAATGCCATCAGGCAGTTCCATATTGCTGACAAACATCAGATCAAAGGTGTCAAACTTCACATGCTTGTAGCTCTGTTCCCTGGGCTCCTTCATCTCCGTGATGGCACATTCAATCTGCTCATCGGCATGATAGCCGATGCCCTTCAAAAAAGAAAGGATGTTGCCTGTAATGACCTTCTCCAGAAAAATCACCTTGTCCGTAAGAGCCAGCATGGAATGATATTTCTTGAAGTTCTCGTCAGTAAGACCGATATAACTGCTCAGATGATAAAGCTTCGGAGCATCTTCTATTTTTGGAATATAAGGAGTGAGCGTACAATCCTGTACATGAAACTCCATCTCTTTCTTCCCGATTTTGAGACTCGCCGGAAACTTGCCCACGAGTGCCATCACTGCCATGGCAGCATCCGCTATTCCAATCAGACAAACATGATTATCAATTACCTTATACTGAACCAAGGGATATCCATATCTCAGTCCATTTGCCTCATGATTGTGAAAATAAGGATTTTCCCTGCCGGCCAAATCAATAATGGCCCCACGAAAACACCTGAGCCCAACAGAACTCAAGCTTTCCTTAAATCTCAATATGGCTATGTTAGTTGCTTCCATTTCTTATTTTTTTGCGAAAATACAAAAAAATATCCGATAAATAACATTTTCTTGAAGAAAAAATAGTTTTTACCATCTTTTTTTTATACTTTTACACCCACAACCGTAAAAACAAAATAACATGGAGAAAAACAAATATATATATGGAGCCTCCATACAGGGCATTCAGGGTTTTATCTTCTCGACCAACTCACTCAAAGACATCGTCGGCGGCAGCGAGCTGGTAGAAAAGATATGCACCACCCTCTTTGAATCCAACTACCTGCAAGGAGCTACCCGTATCATCAATGCAGCCGGCAACATCAAATGTGTCTATGATGATCTCCAGGAATGCGAGAAAACCGTCCTGGAGTTTCCTAAGACCGTGATGCTGGCAGCTCCTGGCATCACCATCAGCCAGGCTGTGGTAAAGGTAACGGAGGAAGAACTCAAGACCCACTTCGCTTCCTGCATGGACCTGCTGGAGAAAAAGCTGAAGATCCAACGCAACAAACCAGCCAGAAGCATGACCGTAGGTTTCATGGGCGTAGAACGTTCAAGAACCACAGGACTTCCTGCCATCACCCAGGAAAGTCAGGAGTATCTGGATGAAGGAACACTAAAGAAACGCAACCTCTCCGTCGGCGGCAAGGCTACCATTGCCCTGGCAAAGAAGAGCTTTGGCATCAAGGAGCTCTCCCCTAAAAACATCGCCTTGGACATTAAGAAACTCACTTACAAGAATGATTGGATCGCCATTATCCATGCTGACGGTAATGGTCTGGGACAGATTCTGTCCAAATTCAGCAGCTCCATGGAAAAGCTGAAAGATTTCTCAGAAAAGCTGAACGAAGCAACCTGCCAGGCAGCACGCAATGCTTTTCAAAAGGTTTATCCAAAACAAAACAAAAAAGAAATTCCTTTCCGCCCGGTAGTATTGGGTGGAGATGACATGACAATGATATGCGGAGCAAGCCTTGCTCTAGACTACGTAAAGGTGTATATGGAAGAGTTCGAGAATGCCACCAAGCAAAAGCTGGGCGCAGAGAACGGCCTCACAGCATGCGCAGGCATAGCCTTCATCAAGTCTTCCTATCCATTCCACTATGGATATGACCTGGCAGAGACGCTATGTACCCAGGCCAAAATTGTTTCAAAGCATCCTCTTATCCAAAAGGATACCCCAGTAGCACCATCGAGTGTGATGTTCTATAAGGTACAGGGAAGCTTCATTGAAAGCTATCCTAATATGATCCTGAAGGAAAAGACCCCACAAAAGGGACTTTCCTTCAACTTCGGACCTTATTTCCTGCACCAGACGGAAGAATACTGGACGATAGAAGAGCTGGAGGATACATGCAGCATTCTCAACGGCAAGGAGGGCAACGCAGCCAAGACCAGCATCAGAAAATGGATGACCGCCATGCACCAGAATACAGAAATGGCCAAGCAGGCAGCCAATCGCAGCTATGCCATGCTCTCAGCTTCTACCAAGGGAACTTTCCAAAAAGCCATCACCCCTCAGAAGAGGACACTGTCAGAAGATGTGTTCTATCCTGCAGCGGATCTGCTGGACTTAAATACAATTCTCACCCAAAAAACAAAGGAAGGATAAAGCAATGAAAGACTTAACCATAAAAATAGAGTTCTTCTCACCATGGCATTGCGGGTCGGGACTCTCTGCCGGAGCAGACGCGGACTCCCTCGTCATCAAGGACACCAATGGGCTGCCATATATTCCCGGCAAGACGATCAAAGGCCTCATTCGAGAAGCTGTAGAGGACTATGCTGCCCTCAGAGGTCTGGACATGGACCTGGAGAAAGCCTTCGGCAAGGCAGCTACCGCTGAAGAAGTGCTGCCATCCGGCACCCTGTTCTTCACCAATGCTACCCTCAAAGAAGCCGAGGCTAAAAGTATCCTTTCCAACCATGTGGAAGACCTGTTATATATAAATAAGGTGGCAACAGCCATCGACGAGGGAAACGGAATCACCAAGGAACATAGCCTTCGCACCATCGAAACCACGATTCCATGCACGCTCTATGGCACTGTCCTCTATGTGGATGATGACATGGAAAGCGTACTGGAATCTGCACTTGGCTTCATCAAACATATGGGAACAGGCAGAAACAGAGGACTGGGCAGATGTAAATTCAGCATAGAGAAAGGAGGTAAGGCATGACAACTCTTCAATTTAAATGTAAACTGCTCTCAGATGTCATCCTGAACCAGCGAGCAGCCACAGAAGGAAACCAGGAATCCCTGACCTTCATTCCTGGCAACAGCTTCCTGGGCATCGTAGCCAAGGACTATATGAGCTTCCCTATCAAGGAGCAGACTGAAATCTTCCATAGCGGACATGTAAGATTCGGTGACGCACATCCGGCATCCAAGGATGCCAAGACAAGAAGCCTCCATATTCCTGCATCCCTCTTCTACCCAAAGCTCAAATCCTTGAGTGAAGAAAGCTATATCCACCACTTCTATAGCCGCTCAAATGACAAGCATGGTGCTGGTGGCCTGCCACAGCAGCTCAAACAATGCCGCGAAGGCTACTATGAGTTTGCAGAAAACGAGGCTAACGCAGTAGATAGTCAGAAAAGCTTTGCCATCAAGAGTGCCTATGACAGAACCCTTCGCAAGAGTAAAGACAGCCAGATGTTCGGATATGAGGGACTGGAGAAAGGAAGCGAATTCTATTTCTCTGTAGAGATAGATGACGAAGCCCTAGCCCCTATCATCGAGGAAAAGCTGACAGGAAGAAAACATGTGGGTAGATCCAAAACTGCACAGTATGGCCTCATTGAAATTACAAAGGGATCCTTCCAGGAAATTCCATCAGCTCCTTCCCTGTTCTCTATCAATGGAAACAGCTATATCACAGTCTATGCCGATGGCAGACTCATCTTCCTGGATGAAACAGGAACGGCAACCTTCCAGCCAACAGCCCAGATGCTGGGACTCAACGGAGAAATCGACTGGGAGAAGTCACAGATCAGAACCTTCCAATATGCTCCCTGGAATGGCAAACGCCAAACCAGAGATGCCGACCGTGTGGGTATCGAAAAAGGCAGTGTCTTCGTGGTCAAACTTGGTGAGCAGCCAACAGCCTCACAGCTCCCTTCCTATGTAGGCAACTATAAGAATGAGGGATTCGGCAAGGTCATCTATGGATGGAACCTGTTGCAAAAGGCAGGAGAAAATGGTCAGACCAACCTCTGCCTCTCCCAGAAGACAAAGGCTCAGGCTATAGAGACAAGAGCACTGGAGGGAACACCGCTGCTGTCATTCCTGGCAAGAAAGAAGCACAAGAACAGTTCTTCGGTCTATATCTATGAGCAGGTGAACAATTTCGTCAGTAAGTATAAGCCATTGTTCTTACAAGGCAAGTTCTCCGCTCAATGGGGTGCCATTCGCAACATCGCCCTCCAAAATTCCACCATGGACAAGATTCTTCTGGAGCTCTTTGACAAGACGGAGTTGAAAAAGCGTGTAGCATCTCCAACAGATTCTAGTACCCAACAAATTAAAGAACGTGGCTATATTACCCATGGTATCAAGAAAAAAGACTGGGAGAACAAACAGAGGGGCAAAATCCTCAGAGAGTTTATTGAGCAGATGGGTAACAGCCAGGAGTATGGAGACCTGTCTCAAAGAGCATTAGTGAACCTTGCCTCTGAAATGGCAAAAAAACAATAAAGCAATGCAGATGACAAAATATAAATACCGCATGATCGCACGCATCACGCTGGAGGCGACGTCACCTCTGGCAGTGGGCAGCGGCGAGAAAGACATCATTACGGATGCACCTGTGGCAAGAGACGTGAATGACCTGCCATATATCCCGGGCACATCACTCATGGGGATCATCCGTCACAGCATCAAAGACCTGAAGGAGAGTGATTCTATCTTCGGAGGCCAGGAAGAAGGCTCCAAGGTCCTCATTTCCGATGCACTGCTCCTGGGCAGCAACCAGAAGGCCATGGACGGTCTGAAAGACATAGAGCAGGATGAGTATCTCAAGGCTTTTGAGGTGCTGCCTATCCGCCAGCATGTAAGAATCACGGAAAAGGGTACAGGCGCAGACCATGGCAAGTTCGACGAGCAGGTTGTGTATAAAGGTACCCGATTCATCTTCGAGATGGAACTCCTCTCTGAAACGAAAGATGACGAGAATATGCAGAAACTGCTAGACGTCATCTCCTCTCCTACCTTCAGAGTGGGCAGCGGAACGAGAAACGGCTTCGGAAGCATGAAGGTCGTAAGCCTGAAATACGCAAGCTATGACCTGACCCAGGAAAAGGACCTCAAAGCCTACCTGAAAAAGTCATCATCGCTGGAAGAGGACTGGAATGAGGCCACCGAGAAGAAGCCATGTGAACTGCAGGGAGCTGACTGGATCAAATATACCCTCACCCTCAAGCCATTGAACTTCTTCCTGTTCTCATCAGGATTTGGAGACAAAGACGCAGATATGACACCTGTCAAGGAAAACTATGTGGCCTGGTCAACCGGCAAGCCAGAAATCAAGAAATCCAAGAGCTTGATACCTGCTACATCGGTCAAAGGAGCCATTTCACACAGAACTGCCTACCACTGGAACCGCCTCACGAAACACTTCGTGGACAACGCAGAGGCTATCGCAAGCGACAGAAACAAGGCATGCCTGGATATCTTCGGCACGACACTGGATGAAGGAGACATCAAACCATCCAGAGGAAAGGCCATCTTCTCAGATGTCTTCATCGAAAACACGGATTCAAAGGTTCTTCCTCACATCAAGGTGGATAAGTTTACCGGTGGAGTGATGGACGGTGCCCTATTCCAGGAAAAGGTAAGCACTGCGGAAAATCAGGAAATCGTGGAAGAAATCTGGGTTGAAAAGGAAGCCCTTCAAGACGAAGTTGTCAGAAAGGCATTCGAGAAAGCCCTCCAGGACATCTGCGACGGCCTCCTGCCACTGGGCGGTGGCACCAACAGAGGAAATGGTATATTCATCGGAACACTTAACATACAAGAGTAAGCATGGAACATCAGATAAAAAATGCAAAATATGAGGGCTACCTCTGGCAAAGCGACCAGAGCAAGCCAAGAATCATAGGAGAAGGAGAACCTCTTTCTCTTACCCTCACAGACGGCGAGAACCCTTTCGTCGTAGAGGGACTGCTGTGGAACCCGGAAGAAAACACTTCTACCCAGATCCGCTATGTGGATGGAAAATACTTCATTGCCACATATGAGGTAAAGCAGGAAGAGCTGGATGGCTCTGCCACCACAACTCCAGTTACCTACCTGCCACACCGTCTTCCAGGCGTGAAGGCACTAAAGTTCCTGCGCCAGTGGGAAGAGGTGAAGGATGAGCTGTGTGAAAACATGCCTACCCTTCAGCTCAAGGCAAACATATTCGTTGGATTTGAAAAATAAAGGAGGAACTGAAAATGAAAATTACAGCACCCTATAATTTCGTACCGCTCAATGAAAAGGTGTTCTACCCTTCCTGGAGTGAGCAGGTAACTCAAGACTTACCGTTCGCAGACTCAGAGGATGGAGTAATCGAGGTGAAACTCAAGAACGTATCTCCTCTCTTCACACGCGACGGTTCACTGAAGGAGCACTCCGCTCATATCATGGGCAATGACGGAAAACGTCACTACTTCATCCCCGGAACCACCATCAAGGGAATGTTGCGCGAAATCGTGGAAATCATGTCCTTCGGCAAGATGCAGGAGGACAAGGACTTCCAGAACAGATGGTTTGGCTATCGTGATGTGGCCGATTCACACAATAAGAAAATTAATTTCAAATATTTGAATACGGTTAAACAAGGAAGACCAGGCTGGCTATCAAAAAAAGGTGAAGGATATATCTTCACCCCATGCGACGGACAACTTGAAAAGATCAAATGCAAGGAAGTGAGATTGAGATATCCTCACTACCAAGCAAACGGATCTATCTGGAAGACAAATGTTTCCGTAGGTACAGATTACAACAATAATCCTATCTATCCTGAAATAAGAAAGAAAGGTAATAGCTATCGCATCGTCTGCACAGGAAGAATGAATAAAAAGGGGAATGAGCTGCTGTTTCCTGCAACTAGAGGTAAAAGTATCCCTATTAACGAGGAAACCATCAGAGCTTTCAAAAGCATTTATGACGGAACTCCTGGATTCGCAAAGGAACAAGGCTGCAAAGGCTGCTTTCTGATGGCTCTTGAAAAGGGTTATGAAATACCAGTATTCTATCTCATGATGCCAAATGGCCAGGAGATTCTCGGTATGTCCAGAATGTTCAAACTCCCTTACAAAAACAATGTACGCCAACAGGTGGAGATCCTGCAAAAGGCCGACAAGGACAGAAACGACTTGGGTGAAACTCTGTTCGGTTTCACAGGAGACGACAACCTTAAGGGAAGAGTGCAAATCAGTCATGCTTTCATGGAAGGAACTGTAGAGGATTCGAAGCTCATCAAAACAAAGGGTATCCTCGGACCTCCTAAAGCTTCCTATTATCCCCTTTATCTGAAGCAGACTAAATCACCATACAAGACCTATGATGAGGACGAGGGAATCGCTGGAAGAAAGCTGTATAGAATCCACACAAATGGAACAACCACCCAACTTCCACAAGGAGACAAGCCAAATATGAACACAACGTTCAAGGCCCTTCCTGCCGGACAAACCTTCACCCTGAGAATCTCTTTGCATAATACAAGAGAAACTGAGATTGGAGCAATTTTGGCAGCCCTTACTTTCAATATGACCCCAGATGTGTTCTTTAACCTGGGTATGGCTAAGTCTTTTGGTTTCGGTAAATGCCACATTGATAAAGAAGATATCATACTTCGTGGCTTTAGCCATGACATAAGCTACTATATGAAGTGCTTTGAGGAAATGATGTCGGTATTCACTTATGAGAACTACCAGAAGATATGGGCACAAACCGAAAGCATCACCCAACTCGTCAATATCCTTAGTGAACATACAGACGAAGAAGTCAGAATGATGGAGATGAAAGAGTACGCATCTTGCAAGAATGAGAACAAGACAGCTTTCAACAAACTCCAGGAGAAAGATGCTCAAATCCATTCATGGCTCACAGATGAAGACAAGCAAAGAATAAAAAAACTTGCTATTAATGAAGAGTATGATGGAGACTAGTTTGAAGTCCACAACTCAATCACTGAGCAAAATAAATATACCCAGCAATATGTAGATAATAAGGACTGCCTAAAGGGCAAGGAACACCATAATTTCTACAAGAAGTAAAAGTGAAGAACCTACCTAAGGAAATATGACAGGATAGGTCTAAACAAGACTGAAAAAAATATAAGAATATCACACTATTAAAATCAATCCCATACCAAGGCCACCCAGCCTTGATATGGGATTTTTCATATAACAGTTAACCCTACCTATGAACCAAAATAATCTATGAACAACTCGTAAGCATATTTCTCTAAAACAAAGCATAATCTTTGTTGTAATGGAAGATGGTCTCGTACACATAATCACTGATGAGACCTAGACGAAACTACAGTCTTAATCCTTATTGTAGTGGAAGATGGTCTCGTACTTCCTTATAACTTTCCTCTTAATACTCGTAGAGGGTCTTAATCCTTATTGTAGTGGAAGATGGTCTCGTACAAAACAACGCTAAGTCCTTTGTTTAGTTAGACGGTGTCTTAATCCTTATTGTAGTGGAAGATGGTCTCGTACCTACAAATTCATACCTAAAATCACTTTTAAACCATATGTCTTAATCCTTATTGTAGTGGAAGATGGTCTCGTACTCGACCTTATAAGACTATTCTGATTATCAATAAGTTAAAGAACTCTACTAAACAATTCTTTCCTTTTCTTAACCGAAAATTAACTTTTTCTTAGCGAGTGCAAAGGTACGACTATTTTTCGAGATATGCAAGCCAATTAATCTTAATTTTTAGCTCAAAAATTTAGCTCTAAACTATATTAGAAAACAAAAGGTTAACAACAAACCACCCCCAAAAGACATGATTCAGCACTAACAAACATCAAAAAGGAGATAAATTCAGCATCTCAACTATCACCCCAACATAAGAATTTAATATTCTAAAGAAGAGAAGAAAAATACCCTATATATAATAAGGTATAGAAATCATACCCAACTATCAAAATCTAGAAAATTGAGCCAGTGAAATATAATTTCACTATATACCCCTACCTTTGCACCCGAATAAAAAATCAAAGCACTTGCTCCCATTTCAGAAGGAGCATGGCAAGTATAAAAGACAAGGTAAAAATCATAAAAACAAGAGAAAAATGAAATTCATCAACCTCACCCCCCACACCATCACCCTGAATGATGGCAGCAGCTTTCCTACGGAAGGAAATGCAAGAGTAGCAGATACCTATACCAGGTTCAACGAATGCGGCATCTGCAAGGTCAAGCACGGAGAGATCGAAGGTCTCCCGGAACCTAAGGACAATGTCACCTACATCGTTTCCGCCATGGTTCTCGCAGCAGCGAAGGAGAACGGTAGAACAGATGTGGTTGCCCCCGCAACAGGACACCCGGAGTGTAAACGAGAAAACGGCTTCATCACCTCAGTTCCGGGATTCGTCCGCTAATGATAGTCACTGGCTCATATATGATAAGGTACAGAAATGACACCCACCGCACTGAATAAAAGAAAAATGAGCCAGTGAAATATCATTTCACTCTGTTCCCCTACCTTTGCACTCAGAAAAACCAAAGCCGCTATGGTTAAGTAGTTAGCGACAACAAGATAAACAGGAAACAAGTAACTACATTATGAGTAAAATCGCCATTCCAAGCAGGGCAACGTACAAGGTGAGGAACCCAGCTACAGAAGAAAGTCTCTTCATCGGATCCAACCGAGCAATCATCAATGCCCACCAGATGCATCATGCATTGAAAAGAATGCAGAACCGGAGTCACCAGGCATCCTCCCACTATAAAGTCAAAGGATTGGGCTCCCCATTTAAAACTAGCCACCAACAGGAAATCTGGCTAGAAGCCATCATCGATAATTTCAATAATAATTTAAAACATATCAAGACTATGTGCAAATTCGAAAAATCAATTGGTAAAGTTACCAACTATTACAACAACATTTACACCATTCAGTTAGATGACAAGACCCTTCACATCCCATTCTACGTGATGCACAGATACCCTGCATTTCCTACAGCAATGATGGAAGAAGGACACCTGAGGATCGGCGTGAGCGTCACCATGGTGAAAAAAGACGAGATGACCTACTATCCTGACCATGAAACCTACGGAGTCACCAACACTCAGGAGCATAAGCTAAAGGTCGATGGTTCCTACCTCCTAAAGGATGCAAAACCATACAAGCAAACCAACAGCCTTCCAGAAATGATGGCTCAATTCAATACTCTGATACTTTCCCTCCCGGAAAACCAGAGACTGGAGACATTGAATATCATTGCTGCAAGCAACATGACGGAGGAGCAGAAGATAGAGAAGCTTACATCCATGGTTGACTTTCCATTGGACTTTGTAGAGTCACAGACACTGGAGAAGAAGGCAAGCCTGTTCTATGCACCAGGTACCCCTAAGGATAACAATGCACAGATCAAGGAAATCGTAGAGTCAATCGTTGCCATGTGCAACAGCGAGGAGCAGAAACCATGCCGTCTCATCGTAGGAGTGAATGACAAGACCAACAAGACTTGCAAGCTCCAGGATGAAATTGCCACCATCTATCCACAGATGACCAATCTCGACCAGTTCCAAAACACGATGCTGGTCCCATTCATCAAGTCATATACCTACGACAATGCCATTCTCATGTCTTCGCTCAAATACAACTGGTACAACTACAATGGTGACCTGATCCTCATCATTGACATCAACTACCACGGAGACCCCATCATCTGCAAGGGAGGCAGACTCCCCTACCGATGCGACTCAGCCAAGATGGTTGCAGAAGGAGTGGACCTGGTAAACATGGTCAAGAAGCTGACAAGAAATGCCGCATAACAGCTAAGGAGGACTGCCCAAACGAAGGCAGTCCTCTGATAATCAGATGAAAAAGAAATTTCCATCAAAGATCATTCAGAAAAGAAGATAGCAGAACAACTGGTAAAAACTTTGTAACAAAAGGTACATCAGATATCGATTGTACCATCAGTTCGTACACAGAAGTAGGCATTTGATACAATTCACAGATAAGAAGTATTACCTCTGTCATATTTATGACTACTTTTGCAGCTGAAATGTTTTTACCTTCAACATGGTAAAGACATAAACGGATGTACTAAGGTACTCTAAAAATTAAGTATAACAATAAAAATTAAATAATTATGATGAATCAAACACTTTATGCAATTATCAGAGAAAATGGTAAATTGACTTTTGTTGAAAAGCCAATCCAACACGTGCAGAACGTTTCAAAAGAGGAATTGTGCAAATATCACAACTATGCAACTTCACTAGGTTCTGCTTTCACAAGTGATATACCCAGAATAAAAGAAGAATTATTAAACAATAACAACAAAGCATATAGAATGGATGCAATAGATATGCAGCATGCCATCTCTGAACTGAAAAAGAACAATGACATTGTTGCATTTTCGCATAGATATGGAGGCTGGAGACATTTTGACTGGAACTTTGGAGAAAAGGTTACGTTCCACATATATACAAACTTTGGCTTTGGAGCAACCAGCGACTTTACTGCAACTTTCAAATATAACAATGTCATTTTGGCACCATTCTCCTACTACGTCAAATACAGAGACTCAGATTATGGCACAGTAACAAGATGTACCTACCAGTATGATTTGAGCTACTCAGAATGGAAGCATATCATGCAGGATTGCCTTTCCTTTTACAATGCCATAGCGAAAAAGAATGAAGCATATTTGGTCAACTGGTTGAATAATCAATTGTCAACCATGGTAGGAGGATTAGAGAACATCATGAACACAAATTCATATGGTTTCTTCAATTCAAAATACAACTATTTGAGAGTGAGCAGTTATGCCGAATTAGATAAAGATGACTTTTGGCTGATTAAGTCGCATAAAATCGCAAACTCATTAATGTTTGTCACCAACATAGAGGCTTTACCTTGCCAAATCAACAAGGTTGGATACATTAAGAGACTCTACAATCTCTGCATGAACTTCAAGCCAATGTTGAGAAATAAGATAAAGGAAGAGAAGCATAAACTTGATGTCATCCTCTCTCAAATTGAATCTCAGGAGAAGCAGGGAGACTATCCTCTGTATACAAGACTATATAATAAATTCGGATACAGACTTACCAATTACAGAACTATTTATCGCTTATTGCACATAGCGAAGCGAATAAATCCTTCTATCACAAAAGCAGAAATCCGAGAAAGAATCGAAAAGCTTACAGAACAGAAAAGAGAAATTGATGATTTGGGCAACCAGAAAAGAAAACTTCAATTGCTCCTGAACTCATTGAAGGAAGATGCCCAAAAAATGGATGATCTGTTGCTAAAAAATAAGATTAATTGCCAGCATGATTCTCCAGTATTAGAAACAGCGTAAAAAACATCATCGCAATATGAAAATGTTATATGATTTAATCGCAGGCATCATTTCTATGATTGCCAAAAGTCTTGGAGTTTCATATGCTACTGCCAATGTGGCATGGAGCTTATACCTACAGGGACTGGTGTGTATCCTATCCTGCCTCTTGCTTCTCATTCCCATGAGGAAGAGATACAAGCAATTCGGCCTGGATGTGTTCACCATATCAGGAACAGCCTCCATTCTTGGATATGCATATCTGATCTTCGCCAAATGGTTCAATTTCATCTGCCCATTCATTGGGCAGAGTTTTCAGACTCAGCATAAAGCACTCATCAACTATACGAAGATGACGGGGATGCAATGGCACATGAGTTACCAGAGTGTTTATATCATCCTCTTTGTCTTCCTGGGAGTGGCACTAATAGGAATGAACATCATTCTTCTAGTATGGTTCAACCGACTAGCCAAGAAGACCAGCAATGATCTGATGAGCTTTCCTGCATTAAAATAACCAAACATACCAAAAGAATATATGACTAAGAAATGTATTATATCAGTATTGCTTGTAGCGGCTTGGGCATTCTTTGCCTCTCTGTTTTACAAGACCATCATGCTGATGCTGCTCTTCCTTGTATGGAAGAAGGACATCTTTGAGATGCTCCCAACATGGGCAAAGAAATGGGGAATACGTCCCTATTGGATGCTCTTTTTCGTATGCCTGTGGATGGCAATGCCACGCTATCTCATAGAATCATGCGACAGGGTGAAACTCGTTTATCTGGATAAGAAAGGGGATACAAAACATCCACCGCTTACCCAGTATCTCATCAACACCTTGATTCCAGAGGAAGAGATTGTGAACTTTGGCATTAGAAACCTGATGATTGCCCGACCTGTAATCAGCATGATGGGCGTTGGAGGTACCCTTATAGCACAGGCCAATCAGGATATTGTCAATGGTAAGATTCATAACTTCTTTACTCCGTATGACAACCTGGGAAAGGATAACCCGATGTCTGGAGTCTATGTACAGGCTTTCAATGAGGCTTTCGGAACCAATGACAGAGCAGTGTATATCTGCGAACCTAAGGGAGATGAGAATGTAAGATGGAGCAAGGAGAACGGATTCAAATATCCACTGGTGGTATTCTGTCATGGATATCTGGGCAACTGGCAACTCTACCAGGGTATCTGGAAGGACCTGGACAACTGCATCGTGATGAGTATCGGTACCCGCAGCATGAGTGGCATCTTCACAAATCGTGATATCAATGAGATTTTCAGCTATTACATACCTTCCCTGGAGCGAATGGGCTATCATATCGACCATCGCCAGATTCATCTGATGGGGCTTTCAAATGGAGGTAGTGCGATAGTGGCTGCCATGCACTCTTCACATGCAAAGGATTTCAAGAGCCTGACATCCATCTCCTGCAATCTTGGAGGACTGAGGAAGGTACCATGTAACGTGAACCTAATTGGAGGTGGTGAGGACAACTCTTCACTTCTGATGCCAAGCCAGGCCAGCAGACTCAGCAAGATGGGTGTCCATACAGGACTGTTCTTTGTTCCAGAAGAAAACCATTATGTATTGGTAAACAGGCGAAATGAGATTATCGAGTTTCTTAAGCAGCAGATGAATCTGACATGCGTCAGGGAATAAAAGTGTCTATATCTTTAGATTACACATAAGTTGATCATGAAGAAGTTTTTAATCATATTGGGAATACTGACTCTGCTTGTCATCGGTGTCCTTTTCTTTACACCTATTTATAATAGGTTTACAAAACCGTTCTTTAAGAATACGGTGGATGCTAAAGAGTGGTATCATCAGGTGGATTGTGAGAACCTGACGCAAGTAAGAGATTATTGCGACAGACGAGGATACAGTACGAATTACTATATCCTAGTGGATTTCTCCAAACCATCTGGCAAGAAGAGGTTCTTTATCTATGACTTGCAGCGTGGCAAAAGAGTAATGAGCAGCTATTGCATGCATGGAAGTGGTAAGGGAAATACAGCAGTCCAACCAAAGTTCAGTAATAACCTTGGAAGCGGATGCACGAGTCTTGGAAGATATGTCATGATAGGAAAAGGTGGAATGAAGTTCAAGAACTGCATTCGCCTTCGAGGTCTCGACAAGAGCAATTATCTGGCAGAAGTCCGTGGCATCCTGATCCATTCTGCTGGCAAGGTGACAAGATTCTCCGGTGAGAAGGAGTATATTCCGCTGGGAACAGAGAGCCGTGGCTGCTTTACTGTATCAAGAAGCTGCGTAGAGAAAGTGATGCAGATATACAATGAATCTTCTAGGAGAAGACCGGTATTGATTTATGCAAAATACAAATAAAAAGAATATTCTATGAAGAAGTTATTGCTGTTTATAGCTGGAATCTCAATCCTGTTTTTTGCAGGTTGTTCCAATGGAAATCAGAGTCATGGCAATGAGGACATGGGAGACAGTCTCCCTGCAGATCCTCCATTGGGTTATGTCATAGAGTTAAAGCCTTTGGGAAATTTCTCACATCAGGAGGCAGAACAGTTGAGAGAAGAACTCGTGAAGCAATTGGGTATCATTCTCTATACGAAACCAAAGGCATGGGTGGAGGCATCTGTATTTGTTGGAAACAAGAAAGAAATACCTGACTCATGTCTCTACAAACCAAGAAACAGGTATTGGGCTGGGGGAATCCTGAAAATGTTGCATGAAGAGCATGGAGGTAATGATGAAATCGTAACGATAGGTTTGACGCATCAAGACATCTCTACTTCTATTCATGGACAATACAACTATGGAATCATGGGATTGAGTTTCCGGCCAGGTGACGCCTGTGTGGTTTCAACCTTCCGATTGAAACGAAAGGATGACTTATGGAAAGTAACAATCCATGAATTCCTGCATTCTCGTGGCTTGCCGCATTGCAAGAAGAATGCCCCGAAGTGCCTGATGCAGGATGCCCATGGGAAGAATACTTTCTTCATGAAAAACGGACTGTGCCAAGATTGCCAAAACTCATTGAAAAGCATCATTGACAATGAAAATGAGAATGCAGATTAAACCGTCTTTTTGCTTATAATTTTGTCGCAGATGTATAGTAATAACTATACAGAACCCAGAATTCAAAGTAAACTATCATCACTCTATATTCAACTATCTAAGAACAGAAAAGGTCTATTCTTAGGGTATGCCCCATTTAGGTGTACCCTATAGAATGGACTACTCAAAAGCAAGCATATCAAAAACTAAAAATTCCACTAAATCGATGCACACCAAAACCATTCAAGCCCCCAAGCATATGAAGAATAAAGAACCTTTGGCTAGATGTAAGAGTATGAACACAACATCTACTTAGTTGAGAAGTGACACAGCTCTTTCCCAAACCAAAGGTAGAAAGGCGCAGCTACTGCTGTACCCCTAGTCTGCTTACCTATAAGCAGATATTGGCACTCCAAACCTTTCTTTAATACAGTTGTCACTTCTCAGTCAGCCCAATTCTGACCAATATCCAACTGCCATGCAAAACATTGGTGGACAAAGTAGGAACGTGGCTATGACCTTCCACCGCAATCCAACGTTTCACAACTGCAAAGATACAAATTTCTTTGAAATCCCAACACATTGAAGCGTTAATCTTTTCTTAATGCTTGCATTTTCGGTTAAAGAATCCTCCCTGCTTCAAAGCCTTTATCTGCCCTACTTTCTTTTTTGATAATGGTGAGTACCTTTCCACTTTGGTCAGAAAGGCGGACTGTAGTCTTTCCACCATCATCTGTTTGAAGTACTCGGAAACTTGTGTATCCTTTCCATGTGGAGTCATACCCATACCTTCAAACATCTTTTTTTGTGAAGTTGCCGGCAGTAATATCGGTATTACTTCCCATTGAAGTAATAAAGTTTGCTAAATTTCTAAAATAAAAATTCTTAGCTGGGAATTATTATCTATCTTTGCAGATGAAGGAGCAACGCTTTGCACGCCATCGAGATTATTTTTAGATGGGAGGTACCCATTATCACGGGATTCGGCTAAGTTTCCGTTTTCGGATTTGAGAGATTGCTCCTTCTCTTGACGATACAACTCTGCAATTCGTTTATCGATTAGCTCTGTTGCATCGTCTTTTTCTTTTTTTGATAACTTATCCCCTTCTTGAATTATGTTAATTCATCAATGCATTTAACAGAAAAACACCATCAATAAAAGGATAAATAAGAGCTATTAAACAGGAATCACCCTTGTTGTAGGTGAAGATGGACTCGTACTTAATATTCATCCTTTTAGTACTACTATTGGTAAAGCGTCTTAATCCTTATTGTAATGGAAGATGGTATCGTACGCTTTTTCTTGTTCTGCATTATCTTAGGTATCGCAGTCTTAATCCTTGTTGTAGGGGAAGATGGTCTAGCACGTGTAGCAAACAAGTTCAACGTAACTTTCGGTGTTATGTCTTAATCCTTGTTGTAATGGACGATGGTCTCGTACGTAAGACAAGTGTTAAATTCATAACAATTCATTAGTAGTCTTAATCCTTGTTGTAGTGGACGATGGTCTCGTACGTAAGACAAGTGTTAAATTCATAACAATTCATTAGTAGTCTTAATCCTTGTTGTAGTGGACGATGGTCTCGTACAGACTCAACAACAATTACTCTTGTCACTCCAAATCTCGTCTTAACCCTTGTTGTAGTGGACGTTGGTTTCGTGCTCTAAGGAGATGTTTGTTCCTCGCAAAGAGTCCATGTCTTAATCCTTGTTGTAGTGGAAGATGCTCTCGTACTGGTCATCCAGATTGCAAAAGAGAAAACGGGTTCATGTCTTAATCCTTGTTGTAGTGGAAGATGGTCTCGTACAAATTACGGGAACGCTAAGCGTTTCTCTAATATCCGCGTCTTAATCCTTATTGTAGTGGAAGATGGTCTCGTACATAATAATAGTTAATATAGCCGCCCCGTAGAAGATGTGTCTTAATCCTTATTGTGATGGAAGATGCTCTCGTACAAAAAATTATTATTATGAAAAAAGCAGATTTCAGTCTTAATCCTTGTTGTAGTGGACAATGGTCTCGTACCAAGTATGCTATTTGGAGAAAAGAATGGCAATGGTGTCTTAATCCTTGTTGTAATGGAAGATGGTCTCGTACTACCGATTTAATTATGGCTACAGTAATTGTTAATTCGTCTTAATCCTTGTTGTAATGGAAGATGGTCTCGTACAGTTTTAAATAAGGCTATATAGCAATACTAGTATGTCTTAATCCTTGTTGTAGTGGACGATGGTCTCGTACCTTTATTGGTGCCTGCTTTATGTCGAACTACCACATGTCTTAATCCTTGTTGTAATGGAAGATGGTTTCGTACGAAACATGACGAAAGAAAGGATTTAAAGTGTGTATCGTCTTAATCCTTGTTGTAGTGGACGATGGTCTCGTACTCGACCTTATAAGACTATTCTGATTATCAATAAGTTAAAGAACTCTACTAAACAATTATTTACTTTTCTTAACCGAAAATTAACTTTTTCTTAGCGGGTGCTAAGGTACGACTATTTTTCGAGATATGCAAGCCAATTATTCTTAAATATTTAGCCATTTCCAACCAAAAAATTTAACTCTATTAACTATCTGCATCCATCGCAATAGAAGCGAATTCAACAATAAACAGGGTAAAATGAAGGAAAATGCATGATTCATGCATATAATAGGTAGAGAAAGTATGCCAAAATGACAAAAAACAAGAAAATGAGCCAGTGAAATATCATTTCACTATATACTCTTACCTTTGCACCCAGAAAACCAAAGCACCTATGGTTAAAGTTAGGAGCACATTAAAATTATGAGAGTAATGGAAATTGAGATTAAGAACATTTTAACTAGCTGGGAATCATCCTTAGTACGCTACGGAAAGATTGACAGCTGGAACTATTCAGAAAATCTAACAACATTGGGACGATATCTGCGATCCAATGAGAGTACATTAGAAGAGCACTACCTGATCAAGTACATCAGAGACAGCATCATCGGAGTGAACTTCAACGTCAAGAGCGTGCTGAAAGCCATCCAAAAACTCATGAACCTGGAAGCAGCAAAAGAGAAAGAGCTCACATCCATGCTGGTGAAAATGGATGGAAACAGAATTGTCCTGAATGGCCAGGATGTACGCTTCAAGAAAGAGACCGAGAAAATCTTCAAGGAAAAGCTCAAGTTCAAGAAAGGAATGCTGCTCCGTAACTTCGACATTGAGACGGAAGCTCCTCATGACTCCAAAAAGGTAAGACGCATCGTGGAAAAGAGAATGTGCCAGGCCTATCACCGGATGCACAAGAAGGATGAAGGCTATAAGACCAGCAACAGAGAGAAGTACTGGATGGACAGAGCCACAGCCTTCCAACTGTACAACATCGGACAGAAAGAAAAGACTAGAAACACAAGAAGAGGGGAGTCCACCCACTGGAAATGGAAGAAAGATCCTATCACCAATGAATTAGTCCTCAAAAAGAAGATGGGGTACAAAAACGAAGAATCTGCACAAAAGGCTATAGCCCAATGGAAGATTAATCACCCATATGATTCCAGAGAGATAACAGCCTACAAATGCAACTACTGCAACAAGTGGCATATCGGGCACAGATCCAAGTTCCTGAATCATCCGGCTATAGACAGCATGATACCTCAAATGCAGGCTTGTTGCTAAGCCATTGAAAAAGAACAAAGAGAAATATATGGAATCGTCTTGCCAGCTTTGCTGATGTAGCTGGAATCAATGGCTATAGCCATCTTCCATGTCCACCAAAAAGGGCTTGGCAAGTGATACAAAAAGTTTGAGCTAACCAATGCATTCGACTTTTTCAAGCCGAATGCATTGCAACAGGTCTGCTCAACATACGAGCAAAACCTCACCATTGCGGTGAAATTTATCTTCTTGGTATCACCATGAATAAAATTATCACCTCAAAGAGTATTTTCTCGAAACTTTTTGTTATCTTTGCAACAGAATAAACAACTACATCGTTAAAGATGTCCATATATAGATCAAGCACAGTATTCATATATACTGTAGATGCTGTAATTTACAAAGTTACAGAACCTATACGACTTGACCAACTCTTAATATAAATAATTAATAATCGATTAATTACAAACAAAACAAAGAATAAGAGAATGAACTATTTTAAATTGTTTGCCACTTTAGTAAAGGCTATGGTGAAGTCTTTGAGCACACGTCAGTATGTTCTTACTTTCGAAAAAGAGAGTGATAACCTATGGTATATTAAAATGCCTTGGGCTGGACACCATCATAACTTGCAGATGGTTGCTGGAGCTAACCATCTGTTGGAGACTTTCAAGTCTAGATTGGTCACTGTACGTGTATCTTACGAACAGAAAGAATCTACTGATATCTGTCTTACTAGACAATATTACAGAATCTTTGGTGGTGCTACCTACAAGGTTTCCAATTTAGAGGGATTCACAAAAGAGGTTTGGATTTGCCCAGTTACTTTGTTCGTACTTGGTAAATATCCAAAACGAATTTATGTCTCTAACTCTCAGAAGTAACATAGTTCATAAACTGGAGAGAATAGTCTGCTATGTTTACCTTTCAAGGGATAGTGGTATTAATAGATAACTAAAAGATAATAAAAATGAGTAAGGAAGTAAAGATTTCAGTTATCAAGTTTGAAATGGTCAACGGTAAGAAGACCTATAAGTCGTTTACCTTTAAGTTGAATCCAAAGGAAATGGCAAAGTTCAAGACCGAGGCAACGGTGAAGAAGAAGGTGGCAGAATACGTGGCGAAAAGTGGCGTATATAAGCCTTCTGAACTTCAGAACTTAAAATACGACATGAAAGAGTTCCTGGAGGAATGGAAGAAGATGGTTCCTGTGGTGGAAGCTGAAGAGCTTGCGAAACTGGATAAGTCACCGAATAATCCAGAGACTCGCGTTACCCCTCATCTCATCAGCCGTCTTGCCGCTGGTGAAATCTTTGTATTCGGTTCTAACGCCATGGGATATCATGATGGTGGTGCGGCAAAGACTGCCCTGGAGAAGTTCGGTGCCATCAGAGGTCAGGGACATGGTTTGCAGGGAATGAGTTACGCCATCGATTCAATGAGTGGTATGGAAGCTATGAAAAAGGATGTGGATGAATTCATCGAGTTTGCCAAGAATCATCCTGACAAAACATTCTTTGTGACATTGATTGGTTGCGGTATCGCCGGATATTCTCCAGAAGAGATGGCTCCTCTGTTTGAAAGATGCTACGATCTTGAGAATGTGTGCCTTCCTTCTGAGTTCTGGGACATCATCGGATGGCCTAAGGTTCAGCAGCCACACTATGATCTCTTACGTTTCCTGGATGCTCAGGAGTTTGCCTATACCCAGGCTTTGAGAGAACTGAAGGAAGGACGAAAGCAAAGCCATTGGATATGGTATATCTTTCCACAACAGAAGGGACTCGGTCATAGCCACAATGCAAACTACTATGGTTTGGATGGCGAGGGTGAAGCCAGAGCCTATATTGAACATGAGATTCTGGGTGAAAGACTCCGTGAATGCTGCAAGGCGCTCCTGCTCCACAAGGGTAAGGACATCGAATACATCATGGGAAGCGGAGTTGATGTGATGAAGCTCAACACCTCTATGAATCTCTTCAATAGAGTAAGTCCGAATGATGTGTTTGAGGAAGTTTTGGATGCATTCTTTTAAAACCATTTTTCAGAAAGATACCAGAGTTATTGAAAAGAAAATAGATAAAACAATGCATATGGAAACTATTATTTCAACGATTGTGATTGTAGCTTGTATCTACTTCTTTTCTCGTAGAAAAGCAAAAGCTACAGAACAAGAGACAGACGGCTGTACGCAATCTGAGGATTCCGCAGACATGCAGCAAGAAGAAAAGCAGGAAGAACCTCCACACACCAGGGATTTGTGCATAGAGCTACTGAAACAGTTAAACTGTGAGGTATCTGTTGAAGAAGAGGACGAAAACCGCTTATATTTTGAGTATCATGGAGAACATTTCATCATTGATGCCACCAACGAGAGTTTCTTCATTAATATTTGGGATCCAAAGTGGTATATTGTTCCATTGGATGATCTAGAACAAATGTCTAATGTACGTAAGGCAATTAACACAATCAACAACTATAGTGGAACAACCATTGTTTACTGCATAGAGGAAGGAGAACAGAAATTTGTTCTCCATTCCAAACGCCAATGTATACTACCCAAAGATTTGCCCAACGTGAAAGAACACCTAAGTGCTCTACTGAATGATTTTTTTACTGTCAAACTATGGTTAAGTGAACAAATTGGCATGCAAAATAAAGAAAACAGATAATTCTTGTCTTAGATACAGCAGTTTTTTAATCCCACATGGGATGAAGATACGAACTGATGTGATAGTACTGGAAATCAATACCATACTACCCCTTCTTTTTACTTGTAATTCTGTCGCAGGCAGTTTATCACCCATACAGAAGCTAACCCCATATTCCTGCAACCATTTGATTGCAGGAATATGGTGGTTAGAGGGCATGATCCACCAAAACATACGCATGCCTCTCCACGTCATATTTAAACCGATGCCTTGCATCCAGTCTCATGCTACTTTCCATGGACGATTTCGTCGAATTCGGGAAAAACACCTTTACTTGCTGATAAATGTCGCTAAGCGGCAATGGTTTGCCAGCAAGAGACAATACCTCATAAATCTTGTCTACCATCGTTCCCCAATAGATATGCTCCCAAGACGCCAACCCATAGTAGCCTGACAGTCCAACGGATTTTACCCCCTCCATTTTATTCAAATAAACGCGGATGGTATTAACGGTAAGATGACGATAAGCAGGACACCTTCTATGAAAAATGTCTCTCATTTCCTCCGCTCTCATAGGTTTGCCTCTTTCTTTCAAAATCTCCAACAGCTCAGAAGTAACGGAAACTTTGTTTCTCTCAGCCACGAAGCCACCTTCATCATCCACTTCCAAACCAAAGGTCTCCAACATCAGATAAGTAAAGAAAGATAGAAAATGCTCTTTACCACCTAATTTCTGAACATCCAGCTCCTTTAAAAACATACTTGCCTGATAATGTTCATCTGTGAAACGATTGATAGCCAGCAGTTCTTTCATTTTAGTAACTAGCTTAGCTATTTCATCAGTATCAAAAAGACTTGCATTCACCAATATGAATCTGTTTTTAGATTCGAACTTTCTAAACTGCTTGTTTGAAGGATAGCCAGGGTTCCTCAAAAATATAAGTTCCATCAACCCAATGGCATCCGTCTGCAAACGCTCCTTTTCCAAGATACTTCTGCAAATTGGCGAAAAGAATCCTATGAACGGCATTTCATACAAAAAGTCATAACATTTCCAATGTTCATCCAGTATAATTGGGTCAGTACTCTTCACCATTGGGTGGGAAAGATAATTTTTAAGTATATACGGCGTTATATGATATTCTTCCCTCAACTCCTGAGAAGTTTTTCTTTTTCTACCGATTCCTCTATATTCTAAGGAAACTTTCTTTCCTTCATTCCACATTCCAAACTGCAGATAATCCGAAAAAAGAGTGAACATCGGATAATAACCATTTACCTGATGAAAATCTGTAACAAAGGACACGCTTTTATCCGACATGAAAGGAAACAATCCAATAGTACATTGACCTGAATGTTCAAAGTCCAAAGATGTATATGCATCTACGAAATGTGTAAGCAAAGAAAAAGAGTAATAAGAATTCAAGGGATGATTAAGCTTAAATTCTATATCATAACAGAACTCTTTGTCTAGGCTCCGAGCAGAGTATATTTCTGATAAACCTAATTCATACGTCAACCTATCCTCTATGAAAGGATGCAACTGGATAAAGTCATTTGCACCAAAGAACTTTTCCATGACCGAATAATGCGATTCCAACAAGAGCCTACTCTTATTAGAAAGATGGGAATAAAGTATCATCCCTAAGACCTTACTACCCACTTGATAACGATACTGCATAGCACTATCTTTGACCGAATAATAAAAGTCATTGCGATCATCCAGAATCAAAGATTTCAAACAAACCAAATAGATATATAAGCATGAAGCAGCCTGAGGATAATTATCCACCATCTCCATCAAATTAGATTCATTTATACAAATAAGCTTCAGTATTTCTAACGAGGAAGGGAATATTGCCTGAAATTCCTTGCCATCTTCGACATTCTCACATAAATGCGCATAACAGATATCCATCTTCTGTATGACCTCATCACTACAATATCGCTTTACTTCCAAGAGGGGATCTTGAGATTCAATAGCAGCAAAGACATGCTTCACATCATAGACAATCTTCTTTCCTATCCTTGGCATTGCAGACAACTTTTCCATTCCCATAGCCTTAATGTCTCCAACAGTAAATAAAGAAAGAGCTTCAAGCTTATGGTGAGTAAATGATGATATCAGCTTGTCATGTAACAATCGATGTATTGATGTATTAAAATTATACATAGTTATTTTTTTATGTTTTTCTCCTTGGCATAGTAATCGTCCAGGAAATACTCATTGTTAATTGCAAAAGTAGTCATATAAAGCGCCTTCTCCTTCTTATCATGCTCAGAATTTATAGACATCAGAAGCATTTCGTTCACATCTGTGATACAAATACAGACCCTATCAGTCACATAAAAAGCCAACACCCAAAGAAGAGAAAAGCAAAAGTAAAAGAACCAGTAAACCTGTGCAGATGCCACAGCAGTACCCACACAAATCAAAAGGATAGCCTGAACAGTTCTCTTGTTCAATCCTCCTTTAAAAAAATACCAGTTCATCTTCATACATTTAAGAACTTTAATACGATGAGACAAAAGTACAAAAAATATCAGAAAGAGCCATCTTTACGTTAGATTTTATACCAATACACCCCCAAAAAACATAAAAACAAGATGATTGCATCATAAAGAAGCCTATTTCAGCACTCCACAAAAACGTATCACTAAGAAGAACCCATGATGAATTACCCTGCTGTACCGAGGAAAAGAAGAGAAGAGAGAAAAAAGAAACACCAAACCACGAAGAAAGCTTTCTCTATATCACCCCGCACCTCCTAAGATTCCTGCCCTCCAGGCTACTCAACAACAAACAGCTAAAAGCTCAAGAAATGTAGGAAAATGCATGAGTTCTATATATAATAAGGTATAGAAAGTATGCCTAAATAACAAAAAATGGGAAAAATGAGCCAGTGAAATATAATTTCACTATAGACCCCTACCTTTGCACCCAGAAAAACCAAAGCCGCTATGGTTAAGTAGTTAGCGACATTATTGAATACAAACATTAAATAGCAATAATAGAAGGCAAAACGGGAAAAATGAGTGAGTGAAATATCATTTCAAAATCCCACAGTACTTTTGCAAACGAAAACAAGAACAAGTTGTTTAACCCATTAATATCAAATGATATGAGCTATACATATAATTACATCATGGAATACCTCCCAAAGAGATACTCCGCAACAATGAAGCAAGAGAGTGACAGACAAGTCATCTACGACTTCAAAAACGGCTACTGCAGCCTTAGCTTGATGAACACAATCGTAGAACACATCAAGGAAATCAAAAAAGAACTGGGTGGCAACAACTGGAGAGTATGCTTCATACCAGCATCCACCCACCACAAGACAGCCTGCCGCTACCAAAAGCTCGCAGCCTTCATCGAGAAGGAAACAGGAATTGCCTGCGACTACCATACCATCCTGCCAATCCAGGACCAGGAATCAGGCCACATCACAGGCAAGAAGACAAACCCGGCAGATAACTTCAACATCAAGACAAGCGACGTTGCCGGCAAAAACATCATCCTCATAGATGACGTCATCACAAGAGGCATGACATTCATGCAAACAACCAACAAGCTCACCAGAAATGGTGCCAACATGGTAAGAGGTCTCTTCCTCGCCAAAACAGTCAATCCAGACTGGGTCAGACATTCAGCCTGACCCACCAAAGGAAAGGGAAGAATACCCCGCAGCATCTCCCACATGGGAATAAGACAACAATATCAATTAAGTAAACAAAGAAACAAACATTTAAAATTATGAACAATTATACAAAACATATTGGTATCGTTACCAATTACATCGACAACAAGTATTCAATTACAGTTGACAACAAAACCATTGGCATGCCATTCGAGATCATGCACAAACTCTCTGTATTTCCTCCATCAGTAATGGATGGAGATCATCTGAAAATTGGAGCACAGATCACCTTGGCAAAGAAGGATGAGAGAATCTTCTATCCTGACCGTGACACTTACGGAACCAAGAGACAGGAACCAAGAAGCTACGCAGATGGTTCCTACCTGCTCAAGGATGCAAAACCCTTTAAGCAAGACATCAGCTTCCAGGAGATGGTGAGTAAGTTCAATACCCTGATGACAACCCTTCCTGAGACAACGAGAATGGAGGCTCTCAATGCCCTGATGTCAATGGAGCTGACAGAGGAACAGAAACAAGAGAAGCTCGCTTCCATGGTAGATTTCCCTTTGGACTTGGAAGACACTGCAACATTGGAGAAGAAGGGTAGCCTGTTCGACTTGGCAAAAAAGTCCAAAGACGATAAACCACAAATCAGAGAAACCGTGGAGTCCATTGCTGCCATGTGCAACTGCAGCAATCAGCAGACATGCCAACTCGTTGTGGGAATCAACAGCAAGACCAACAAGACCTGCAAGCTCCAGGATGAGATCGCTACGTTCTATCCGCAGATTGCTACCCTGGACCAGTTCCAAAACACCGTACTGGTTCCATTCATCAAGTCCTACACCTATGACAATCCCCTGCTGATGTCATCACTCAAGTACAACTGGTACAGCTACAATGGTGACTTGCTGCTCGTCATAGAAATCAACTATCAGGGAGACCCTGTCATCTGCAAAGGTGGAAGATTACCATACCGATGCGACTCTGCCAAAATGGTTGCAGAAGGAGCAGATCTGGTAAACATGATCAAGAAATTAAGCAAAATCGCCGCATAAGCGGTTAAATGAATATTAACTTAAAAAAAGATTTTAACAAAATGAAGAAAAACGTAAAATCAAACAAGAACATCATCCCTATGAGAGAGGATGCATCATCAACAGTACAGGCAACCAATAACCTGGAGTACGTAAACCTCATGGAGTATCTCCCAATGAGATTGCCAGCAACGGAAGAGGAAGAGAGAAACCGCAAGATTGTCCATGACTTCAAGAACGGCAAATGCTCACAGGAGCTGAAGAATCAGTTCACCGACGCAATCAAGCAGCTCAAGGACGAACTCAAGGACACTAACCTGAGCGTATGCTTCATGCCGGCCATCACAGCAGACAAGACAGCCCTCCGCTACTCACAACTGGCAACTGCCATCGAGTCAGAAACAGGCATACCAAGTGACTACCACACCATCCTGCCAAAGCGAGCAACAGAACTCATGGCTACTGGAAAGACAGATCCAGCAGAGGACTTCCTCTTCAACAAGGAGCAAATCGAGGGAAAAGACATCATCCTGATAGGTGACATCATCACCACGGGAGCCAACTTCACCAAGACAAGTCTAATGCTTGCAGAACTTGGCGCAAAATCAATCACCGGCCTGTTCTTGGCAAAGACCACCATAACAAAGTAACAAAAAGTTAAATCAAAAAAAATATAAGATAAATGTATAATTATCAATATCTAAAAGACTATCTCCCAGTGAGATACCAGGCAAATGCCCAGCAATTGGCAGACCGTCAGACTTGCTATAACTTCAAAGACGGCTACCTCAACGACGAAGTTAAGAGTGGATTCCTGAACAAGATCCAGGAAATAACAAATGGAGAGAAGACAGGTTGGGACATCTGCTTCATCCCTGCATCCACCAAGAGCAAGACACAAGTTCGCTACAAAAAACTTGCTGAAGCAATCCAGGCTGCCGGCTACAAGGTAGCAATCAATGCCATCTACAATGAGCACGACCATGAAGCTGGTCACCTCACAGGAAAAACCGGAAATCCAATCGAAGGCTTCGGCTTCAACAGCAGTGACATCGCAGGAAAGAAAATCATCGTCATTGATGACATCATCACAAGAGGAAGAACCTTCCAAATGGTTGCAGAAAAGCTGGAAACCATGGGGGCAGCAAGCGTAACAGGATTGTTCCTGGCAAAGACCTTCAACCCTGATTACCATCCTCACTATGATCCGACGGACGATTACGATTCGGAAGACTACTACGATCCTGCAGACTACTACGAGGAGGAAGAGACATACGACAACTACAACGGTTCATATGCCCAAGACGTAGAAGGCTGGAGCGACCAGGACATAGACGACGTTTTCGATGGCGATCCTGATGCCTACTGGAACATCGACTAGCACAAACAGAACGTGCAGCAGCAAAAGCAAGTATTTTTTCTCCAAGATGTTGGGAATTCCAAAAGAAATAACTCCTTTTGCAGCTGCATAACAAAAGTAATAACAAAGAAATAGAACATAAAGAAATATGGCACTCAATACAGAACTCATATTGACATTGAAGAACCTCAAGGGCTGCGGAAACAAAACCGTTCTCTCCATAGCCGAGGTAGCTCCGTCCCAAGTGCAAACCATCGAGGACCTGTGTCACTTCTGGACTACTCTCAAGGGAAAGAAGTTCGAAAAGTACTCAGCCACAGATCTCCAGGAAGCCAACAGAAAGGCATTAACCTGCATCAATGATGCAGAAAGAGAAGGTGTTGGCATCATCTCCTATTACGAAGAAGCCTTCCCTCAAATCCTGCGCGAGACCATCAATGAAGATGGCAATGCAGACGCTCCATTGATTCTGTTCTACAGAGGAAACATCAAAGCTCTCCAAATGCCAGGCATCGCCATCATCGGCACAAGAGAACCTACAGAAGCAGGAACCCAGGCAGGAATCTACTTCGCAGAAAAGTTCGCAGAGCAGGGTTTCAACATCGTATCAGGTCTTGCCATAGGATGTGACACCACCGGTCACCAGGGAGCATTGAACGTGAAGGGAACCACCACGGCATTCCTTGCCAACGGCTTGGATTGGGAATCCATCTACCCTAAAGAGAACCTGGAACTGGCCAAGAACATAGTGGAAAGCGGAGGACTTCTGCTTTCTGAGTATCCGGTAGGACAAAGAGGCAACCGCTATACCCTGGTGGAGCGTGACAGACTGCAGGCAGGACTCTCATACGCTACCCTTGTCATCCAGACAGGTCTTAGAGGAGGAACCATGCATGCAGTAAATGCCACTCTTAAAGCCCGAAAGCCACTCTTCATGATCAAATACAAGAACATGGATGGACAGGTAGGCGGAAAAGCAGAAGGCAACAAGAAGTTCCTGGAAGAAGGAAAAGCCCATGCCCTGACTTCCGGTTCATTCGAAGAAGCTCTTGCCATCATCAGAGAGTCGGTAGAGAAGAGCAACAAACCAAAAATCAAGGATTCATTATTCTAGCTTATGGCAAAAGGAGTGATTTTTGATCTGGACTTGACCCTTGTAGATACCACAATACTGGAAAATGCCAGAAAGATGAGAAACTGGCACGAGGCATATGGGCTAATCCCATATACCTCCATGTATGCAGGAATCCAGGAAGTCCTTGACCACATTAAAGCACAAGGAATCAAGATGGCAATAGTCAGCACCTCACCACGTCCCTATGTGGAAAGAATCGTTAGCCATTACCAGATTCCAGCAAGTTTCATCGTTGGCTACCATGATGCCCATCCTGTAAAGCCCCATCCTGCCCCTATGCTGAAGGCTTTGGAGCTGATGAATGAGAAAGCTGAAGATGTTCTGAGCTTTGGAGATAGGGCAATAGACATGATTGCAGCTAAAAGAGCCGGCATAAAAGCCATAGCATGCCTCTGGGGAACCAAGGAAAGAAGTATGCTGCTTGGTACCGCATACGACCAAGCAATTAGTTCTCCACTGGAGATTCTTCCATACTTACAATGAAGGTAGCAGATACATGGAGTATGGTATCCTCTCATCAGGTTCCACTAGACATTCACATCCCTAATGGAACCTTTTTAAATCACTTACACTCCAAAAATACAAAATTGGAGTGAGTGAAATACTATTTCACTATTTTGCAATACCTTTGCAAGCAGAAAAGAGAAAGATACTAAAAGCACTTCTCTTAAATTAAAGCATAGTATTAATATTCAATATCAATCAAACAATAAATTCATATGGAAAAGAACGCTATTATACTTGGTGATATTCGCCTCAAAAAAATGAGTAATGGATGTACAATCTCCCATCCTGATCGCGCTATATTAATTGTTACACCAGTCTTTGGATGTGCAATCTTCAACGTTATCACCAAGGATAAAACCTACGCATTCGACTTAAAAGAGACTAGCGACGGATTCCGTGTTGATACACAAGAAGGAATCTTCTATTTCGAATATGAAGGACTCAAGTCCATCAAAGAGCGAATGGAAGCAAACCTAGGTGTATCACCCAAGAATCAAGCAGCTTAGCACAAACAACTGGCAAAGAAGCTCCCTACATAGCTATTCCAACATGCTATGTGGGGAGCTTCTTGCAAAATGCTCTTGTAGATACCACAGCACTCAACAATACCATATAGATATGATAGGATGCGCTCACATGAACGCTCCTTTTTCACAACCTCATCTTCCTCTACTCCTCCACAAGCCCCCCAAAAACTCATCACCATTCGACACGCATAACTAAAGTATCGATTTGCGAATTTCCAGGGTAGTCATGAAGGGGCAGTGTCATTATCTCAATCTCCCTTGAATCCGGTCATTAAAATCTTTGCTTTCAAATATCACCCAAAGGTGTCCGCCAAGAAGCTTGCACTGCTTTTTACTCTGTAACGTCTAACGGAAAATCACTTTGCAGCAATACGTTCTTAATCAACTTTTATAGCCATTTTGACTGGAAGAGTAAAGTTTCATCATGAAACTTATTTCATCGGTCATGACCGATGAAATATACGCAAATTCAAAACAATATATATATATGGAAGAATATAGAAAGTGAGGTAAAGAGAAATTATGTAATGACACTCAAGATGGCACTCAATAAAGAGAATATAGAATAAATAATAGAGCGGTTAACTAGCAAGGTTTTACAAACCAGATGTCATTTTCACTTGTTTGTAGAATTCGCGCCCACATGAACGCACCCTCCCTAAAAGAAAAAAGGAGGAGAGCCCAAACTCTCCTCACCCCTTTTCACAACTTCATCTTCCTTGCCTCTTCCACAAGAGATACACTTTCTTCCTCTACTCCCCCACAAGCCCAAGAAAACTCATCACCATTCGCCCAATTTTGAGCAAGGATATACAGAAAGAACGACTCCTCTATGGTCAAGCCATCGGCTTTCTCCGAGGCAAGAATCTCTCCCATCACCACATCATCCTCTTGATACAAGCCTTTCAATTTCTCCAAGGACAACTTCTGAGAAATACCCTTCTCCCTCACGAAAGCACCAGCAACCTTCTCCACTAGATAAACCATGACCTTGAGCCTACCGCCGGCAGAAAGTTCATTGCAAGGAACCACCTGATGAGAGTAACACTTGGAAAACTGAAACTTGGCTTGGGATATGTCAAACTCCACCTCCAGATGATATGAAACACACTCCTCATCTTTCTTGCATGAGGTGACCAGACCATAGCAATCCCCACCAAGGAAAGACTCTCTTTCCACACGAAAACCATCAAACTCCAAAACTTCATTCTGATTCATAATCCTTATTTTTAAACTCTTTGAAACTTTCCCCATGCCTCCAGGGTATCAACCTTGCAAGCATTCAGATAAACACGCTCTATATTGTGAAAAGCAACCTGAATAGCCATTGGCGTGCTAGATACATCCACACGCTTTCCCAAATTGATTCTCTGCCCCACTTCCATGGATTCCCAACAACAACGTATCAAACCACCATCTGTAGGCTTGCAACCTAGATAAACGCCCTTGATACCCGTAACCCTCTGATACTTCTTAGGGTAAGGACAATAGATAGACCATGCATCCGACGCATCCTTGGCGCTCACCCTTTCATCTTGATATAAACGTACTTTCATATAAATATTCTTTTATGGAGAGGTGGTTAGCCTCTCCGTTACCATTATAAACCCATTTTTCCTCTGTCATGATAAGAGTAATAACACCCATCGGCAATTATCACATGATCCATGAAAAAGATGCGCATGATGTCACAAGCTTCCTTGACGCTCTTGGTGAGCATATCATCAGCCCTGCTTGGATGAGGAGAATTCGAAGGGTGATTATGGGCAAGAGCCAATATCGTGGCATTGTTCAAAACAGCCTCCCTCATGATTCTGCGCACATCCACCGCCGTTTCAGTGAGTCCTCCATGACTCATGGGCACATGCTTGATAAGCTTGAAATTCTGATTCATCAACAGCAAATGGCATTCCTCCACCTCCAAATCCCTTACATGAGGAAGAAGGAAATTATAGATAGCCAAGCTGCTGCCCATATCCGGACGCTCTGCCATATTTTCCAAGCTGTAACGCTTACCCAGCTCGATGGCTGCCTGAAGGGCTATCGCCTTGGTATCTCCGATGCCTTGAACCACCTGCAAGTCCTCTACCCTAGCCTTGGCTATATTACGCAAGCTCTCCTCCATCACATTGTAAATCTGGCGTGCCTGTTCCACATTCTTCTGCGTTCCTGTACCGATAACCAAAGAAATCAGCTCCACTGTGGTCAAGTTTCCAAGCCCATTGTTATAAGCCTTATACTGGGGATGTTCCTCCATGCAAAAGCCCGAAAAATTCTGTCTCATATCTGCTAGTGTTTAAAATTAAGTAATGATTAAAAAATAACTTGGTACATTTTTGTGTCCTCTCTATAAAGT
>ERZ1026890.237-NODE-237-length-41560-cov-13.779978_pt1 | contig 41560 bp, 33 predicted proteins | sample MGYA00380175_ERZ1026890 | MGnify/ENA primary metagenome ERZ1026890 (study PRJEB33269, sample SAMEA4719811) | human gut metagenome | biome: human-associated habitat; feature: organic feature; material: feces | place: Cameroon | collected 2013-10 ...
CCGCCCCGCCGATCCCATACGGTTATTCCATCGTCCTGATTTGCTCAACAAGAGATTGCTTTTTCAGATTTCCAGTTGTGTAAGAAATCAAGGTGAATTGCACAATCAGCAGGATTGCTATCTTTTAAGTGATGTCTATACAAAAGATCATTCCTCCCTTATGGCAGACAAAATGCTTGTTTTCTTCAACTCAGATTTTGCGTATACAGTGAAAATCAAATATATAACTGCTAAAACAACGACTAACGCCAGTAGAAACAGCCACGGCAATACCAACGTAATGCAGTGGTTCACCGCATCCAATCGTCTACAAACAATTACACTTAAAATGCTTCCAAATACAAGAGCTATTACCAATGAACCTCCGAGGTAAATTCCCATCTCCCTATCTAGCATTGCTTTCAACTGTTGCCGTGTTGTTCCAACAGCTTCAAGCAAACCGAATTCACGCTTTCTATTCTGAAAATCAACCATAAGCATATTCATAAGGCTGATACTTCCAAAGACGAACAGAATAGCAGAAGTCATATACAGAGCATGTATAGATGCACTGTATCGATACTGAATATTTTTAATCGTTTGTTCAATCGTATTTACTTCTATTTTTCCATTTTTATCCGCAATCTTCTGAACTGCGGCCAAAACTTCATCAAAACGTCCCTCTGAATTTTTAACTGCCAGAATCCCCGTCTGTTCCGTTATCCCTGTCAGTTTCTTTGCTGTGTCATAAGTCATAATGAAGTAGGGACTTCCGGGAACAACCGGGCTATCCTCCATTAAATCAGACCTATTGTATGTGCCTACAACAACGGCTTCCACATCAAAGGTTCTACCATCAAAAGCTCTGCCCTCAATCTTCAAAGTATCGCCAACTTGTGCTATATCTTCTGCAACCAATATTCCATTTTTCTCAACCATATCGTCGTAATCTGCTGTTCCAGAGGATAACACCGCCTGCTTTTCTTCTGTCTGTTCCCGATTTAAGGTTGGAAAGAATTCTGAAATGCTCGTGATAGAACCACTTCCGCCCGAAAAAGTAGCTGTCATATAAACGCTGTCAAATGCGGTAATTTTTTCTATCCCATCTACCTTTTCTAATTCCTGCATCAATGCCTGATCTTCAAGTGGATTTTCTTCCAGTTGCAATTTTGCGCTTCCGTATGGCTCCGCTTCGTTATCGAAAGAGCTGCCCACTGTATTTCTTATTTGTATAAGAATGTTACCGGCAGGATAATATTTGAAACTTGCCTGTTTTGCCGGATTAATAGAACCAGCAACCGTAGAAGTAACCAATAAAAGAGCCCCGCTTACTCCAAGCATTAAAAGCGTTAGGACTGCCTTTTGTTTGTTTCTTTGTATATTTATTTTCGCCAGATTAAACGGCGTAAGTTTCCGATGCAGTTTTGAGCTGCTTTTTGCCTTTCCAGCATACGCAAGGTATTTAGCACCCTCTACCGGGGAAGTATTCATTGCTACTCGGACAGGCTTAAAAATGGCAATATTCACTATTACAAAGGCTACTGCGGCAATCAATACAGCATAAATAACTGTTGTTTTTAGCCGGAATCCATCAGGACAGCCAATAAATCCAATCAGTACACCAATAACAAGCCCCAAAGGAATGCCAGCTAAGGCATATAAACGTCCCTCTTTACTTGCCATCCGTTTAATCTGTCTTTTTGTCATGCCAACTGTCCGCAGTTGCCCAAACATCTGAACATTTTTTACAATCTTTGTGTAAAAAACACCATAGACAATCGTTGCCGCCAAAATAGCCGTCAACGCCGCCAGTAGTGGTACTGGAATCGGAATACCTGATGTTATCACACCCGACATAACAGCAGAATATCCTGTAAGCATTACCTGTTCCTCGACAATGCCTGTATTTTGTATTGCTTTGCCGGCAAAATCAAGAATAGCCGTAGAGCTTATGGCGTTTGTATTCAACCGCGTATATGCTGTAACCTGAAAAGAATCTTTTGCCAAATCTCGGGCAAGCTCTTTACTAACATAAATAAAATATCCGTTGCTTTCTTTCGTATTATTCAAAACACCTGAAAGTGTATATTCTGCTTCCTGTCCTGTTCCAGTCAGGTCAATAGAAATTGTATCGCCAGCCTGATAGGATTTTCCTAAAAAATCAAGGTAGTTCTGGGGGAGCATAATCTCATCCGCTTTCTGCGGCACACTTCCCTGAAAAGTTTTTTCTTCCTGATGTAAAAAATAATCTTCATTTCCATAAGCAACAGTGATTGTTTTATTTTCAACATAAAATACACCTAGAGCGGAATATTCGCCAACCCACATAATATTTTCGTTTTGACGCAGTTGAGCCGTTTGTTCGTCCGTAACTCCCAAAATGCCAATCTGCGCTTTATTCCTCTGTGTGTTCTTGAATTTCTCTTGTGTACCTGTTGATATTAGAAGAATCGAAAAAACCATACAGACAGAGATGGCGATTGTCAAAAGCAGAAATGCCTTGTTTCTCTTATCTGCTTGCATACTCCTACCTGCCAATTTTTTTACAATGGCGCTGGTATCATTCTCAAAAGGCCATGTCATAGCTTGCCACCTCCTTACTCCACAATCTTGCCGTCCTCAATGCGGACAATCCGATCTGCAAGACGGGCTATGTCGTCATTGTGGGTAATCATCACAACAGTTTGCCGGAACTCTGCACTGGTGCGCTTGATAAGCCCCAGCACCTCGGCGCTGGTCTTGCTGTCAAGGTTGCCGGTCGGCTCGTCGGCCAGCACAATAGCCGGTTTGGTAATCAGGGCGCGGGCGATAGCCACACGCTGCTGCTGGCCGCCGGAAAGATTGTTCGGCATATTTTTCAGTTTATCTTCCAGCCCCAGCAGGTGAACGATCTCGTCCAAAAACTTCTGATCCACCGTGTCCCCGTCCAGCTCCACCGGCAGGACGATGTTCTCATACACATTCAGGATGGGAACAAGGTTATAGTTCTGGAAGATAAAGCCGATGTTGCGGCGGCGGAAGATGGTAAGCTGTTCGTCGTTCATTTTCGACAGCTCTTTGTCCCGGACAATCACATTGCCGGAAGTAGGGGTGTCCAGCCCGCCCATCATGTGAAGCAGGGTGGACTTGCCGCTGCCGGAGGTTCCCACAACGGCCACAAATTCGCCGTCATTTACAGAGAAGTTCACGCCGTCAAGGGCGCGGGTGATATTCGGCTCTGTACCGTAATACTTTTTCAGGTCGATAGTCTGTAAAATTCTCATACTCAAAACTCCTTTCAAGGCTTTCTGCCTGTTGATAAGGCTATTGTAAAACCCAAATGTCCGCGAAATGTTACAGCGGCTAAAAAATTTCATTGAAAATCGGGGTGAAATGTTACAACGCTCGAACATTTCAAAAAAATCACGGCGGGCAGCCTGGAATGGCCGTCCGCCGCGTTCTATTTTGTAGGCAGCATAATGGAAAATTCCGAACCCTTGCCCGGCTCCGAAACCACTTTGATATAGCCGCCCTGCCGCGTTACGATCTCGCGGGCCAGATACAGGCCAATGCCCACGCCCTGCTGTTCGTGTACTTCTTCCTCACGATAGAAGCGCCGGAAGATGGCGGCCTGATTGCTTTCGGAAATGCCCTTGCCGGTGTCGGTCACTTTGATCTCCACATACATTTCCCACAGCACCACCGACACAGCGATTTTCCCGCCTACCGGGGTGTACTTCACCGCATTATCCAGCAGATTAAAAAGAGCCTCGCTTGTCCATTTGCTGTCATGGGAGAGAGTGAGATCTTCTGGGCAGTTCACGGACACGGCGATTTGTTTTTTCTCCGCTGCATACACAATCCCACTCATGGCCTGGGCCACGGTATCAAAGAGGCGGCCCGGTTTCTTATCCAACTGAATGACACCTGTTTCCAGACGGGAGGTTTTCACAAGGGCTTGAAAGAGAAAGTCCAGCTTATCCGTTTGGGTGCGAATACCCCGGATGAAATCGGTGCGCTCCGCTTCGGCCATAGGCTTTTCCAGCAGAGTGTCCGCTGCCATTTTCAGATTGCTCACCGGCGTTTTCACCTGATGGGAAATATCCGATACAAGGGTCTGTAACTCCTGCCGCTCCTCGTCCACCCGGCGGCGGTTCTCCTGCATGATTTGGTAAAGCCTTGCCAGCCGGTGTCCAATTCTGGCAAGCTGGGTTTCGCTGTCCTCCGGGCGCTGGGGCGCTTCATTCCCGGCGATCATGTGGTCTAAAGTCTGGCACAGGTCAGCGGTAAACTGTGACAACCGTTTTCCAAACGCCTGTGTCAGTACAAAAATCCCCACAAGAGCGCACAGCAGCAGCGCCCCGCCCGTCAGCAACACCGCCGTCTGTTTTGTCACAAGAAAAAGGGCTATGGTGATCCCGGACATGGAGAGGGCAAGCCCTATTGCCACCCGGCCAAACAGCCGCTTTACCGATAGGTTTTGAAACTTCATTTTGCCTCACCTCCCGTCCATTGATAGCCCATGCCGTAAACGGTCTTGATGTAGGGTGCGCCGCCGTCAGATTCGATCTTGCTGCGAATCCGGCTGATGGAGGTTGTCAGGGTGTGTTCGTCCACAAACCTCTCGTCTATATCCCATAGCTTTTCCAAAAGCTGCCCACGGGTCAGCACTTGCCGGGGATTTTTACGGAACAGGTTCAGCATTTTGTACTCCATCGGGGATAGGGTCAGGGGCTTGCCGTTCAAGGAAGCTGTCTGCTCCGAGAAGTCCAGAAACAGCCGCCCGTCGTCGTAAATGTCCTTGGCCGGTTTGTGGTGTTCCAGCATGGCGAACATGGCTTTGATTTTCCGCTGCAAGGCCCCGATCACAAAGGGCTTTGTGATGTAGTCCACCGCGCCCACCTCATAGCCCCGTATCTGGTCGCTCTCCTGATCGTTGGCGGTCAGGAATATTACGATGGTGTCCGGGTGCTGGGGCTTTATCAGCTTGCACAGTTCAAAACCGTTCCCGTCCGGCAGGTTGATGTCCAGCAGCACTAAATCAAATTCCCGCTGGCGGATGGCTTCGGCTGCGGTTCTGGCATTTAGGGCAGAAGTCACGCCGTAGCCGTCTGCGGTCAGGTTATAGGCCAACATCTTATTCAAAAAACTATCGTCCTCGACAATTAAAATCTGCTTCATATTCTCTCTTCCTCGCTTTTTGCAGATAGTATAACAGGCAAATGTCCGCGAAATGTTACAGCGGGCAGTTTTTTCAAAAAAATACCCATCTCTATTATAATTTGATTCAGTTAGTGATACAAGGATAGCGTTTCAGTCTCGCCAAAAAATCAGCATAATCAAGCCTGTTGACCGGCATAATAAGGTTATTCCTTTGTGCAAATCGGCACGATAGAATATATTTGAGGTGAGTGATTATGCCGATTGATAATTTGACCGCTTTGGGGCAAAAAATGCGGGAAGCCCGAAAGAAAAAAGACCTGACACAGCAGGAACTTGCTGATCTGAGCCATGTATCTGTAAAACAGATTGCAAACATCGAAAAAGGAAAGATGAATCCATCTTATTTGATTTTGAAGGCATTGGCAAAGGTGCTACCGCTCTCTCTGGACATTCTGATCAATCCAGATGTTTCTCCAGAAGATGAGGGAGCCAGTCAGATGAAGATGCTTTATTGCAGCTGTCCGTCAGAAATGCGTGACACCCTACTGCATCACACCCAGGAAACGGTGAAAGAACTGACAGAGTTGTCAAAAAAATTTGAAACGAATTGAGCCAGTGAGTGAAATTTAACGATTCTCTCACTGGTTCTTTTCATTTTCGGAGAAAAGAGGCAAGCAATGCCTGTGTTAATACACACAGGCCCGCAGGGAAGAAAATCCCTCCGTGATTTTCCTCTCCGCTTGCTTGTTGAGGGCAGCGCCCCCAAGCCCCTTTGAACACAGAATTTCATTCTGTGGCTGCGCGTTCTGCGAACGCTTTTGACCAGGACCAGCTTACCGCTGGTCGTGGTCTTTTTCTTTTTCAACATCCTGTTCTACCTCCATTTTCAGCACTCGATCTACATTTGCCTTTGCCGTTAAAAGCTCCCGCATTTCCTCACGGGAACGCCGGTACTCGGCATAGGTCTTTTTCTTTTCTTCCAGCAATTTCGCGTACTCCGTCTGCAACTCTTTGACCTTGGGAAGCTTCTTGACGCCCATCTCATCAAAGGCATTCTTAGCAGCCTGGTGGATCAGAATTTCTTCCTCATGTTCCTCCCGGAATTTCTTAGAGTAACCCGCTTTGCGGTATGCTACATAAGCCTCACGGGTCTTGGCATAATTTACGATGTGAGTACGCAGAACAGCAATCTCTGCCATGCGCTTTTCAGCCGCTTTGATCTGCGCCGAAAGTTCATTGTGATGTGCCGTGGCAGCCGTAGCCTTTTCTTCCAAAACCGCATACTCCAGCAGGTTATGCTCTGACAGGTAATTCATGGTCTGCGCCATTTGCTTCAGATTGAAAACTTTAGCCCATCGAGCATAGCCAGCACCTTTTCCGGCCTGCAATTTTGCCTGAATGTCCACCAGTAGATTGACCTTCGGCGGCTCCGGCTGCACGACGTTTTTTTTACGGGGCGTATGCTGTTTTTCTCCGGCCAGCACCGCACGAATTTCCGCTTCACTGTACCCGGCCCCCAGCTTGTCATCCATGCGGGCTACATTCTTCCAGCCGGGTGCTTTGAGCCGGATCGCTTTCCCGCGCCGGGATACCTCGCAGCCCATTTCGGAAAGCAGTTTCAGCAGCGCATCAAAGTCCGCTGGATTCTGCTCCAGCGCACGGTCAATCATTACTCGCAGCAGCTCTCGGTGAGAGGGCTTTGCCTGATCGCCCAGCCACTTGTTATAGCTCTTTCCGTGAAGTTTCGGATTCTCTACAATGGACAGTCCGTTTTCAATGCAGATGGTATCACTTAACCTGCGAACCGCCTTGGTACTGCCCCAAAAGTTTCGGAATTTCCGGTCATATTCTAAGCTGACCGATGACCAGATAATGTGATTATGAATGTGCGACTTGTCTATGTGAGTGCAGACCACAAAGGCATGATTGCCTTTGGTAAATCGCTTGGCAAATTCCACACCCAGCCGGTTAGCTTCTTCCGGAGTAATCTCGCCGGGGCGGAAGGACTGGCGCACATGATAGGCAATCACGTCATCTGCACCGCGCACTCGTCCGGTAGCGGCAATGTACTGCCGCTTTGCCAGAAGGAACTCTGCATCCGCAGTCCGGCTGTCACACGCATAGCCGGTAATGAACTTGCCGTTATCTGTTTTCTGTGGATTTGCTACATAGTCGATGATGTCACTGATTGCCCGACTTTCTGTGCGACCCTTGCCAACATGAAGCGGCATGATTCTTGTAGTTGCCATAATAGAAGGCCCTCCTCTCATAAATATTTTTTCGCTGAACTCTTTGCTTCTATCGTTGCAATAACTTTCTCCGCTGGGTATAATAAAAAAGAACATTCTACAACCTCAAAGGAGGGATTTTATGATAGAACAGCTCATTGCCGAAGCAACGGAATGTGATTTCAAAGTTGCTCTCGAAACAAAAAAGCCAAAAAGCTGGTTAAAAAGTGTCAGTGCCTTTTCCAATGGGATCGGCGGCACTCTGTTTTTCGGAGTCTCTGATGACCGGGAGCCTATTGGCTTGTCAGATGTTCAAAAGGATGCTGAAGCGATCAGCCGCTTAATCAAAGAACGTATCACACCATTACCGCAGTTTATCTTAAAGCCATTGCAGGAAGATGGTAAAAACCTGTTGGCTCTGGAGGTTTCTCCCGGCCGTAGCACCCCATATTATTACAAGGCAGACGGCGTGATGGAAGCATATATCCGTGTTGGAAATGAAAGCGTAATTGCCCCTGATTACATTGTGAATGAACTGATCTTAAAGGGAACCAATCAGTCCTTTGATACCCTAACAACAGACGCGGTAAAAAAGGATTACAGCTTTACACTTCTGGAAGCAACCTATCTGGAACGGACTGGTCTCCGCTTTGAGCCATCCGATTATGTTTCCTTCGGTTTGACTGATAAAAATGGACTCCTGACCAATGCCGGAAAACTCATGACCGATCAGCACACGGTTTATAACTCCCGTATGTTCTGTACCCGGTGGAATGGCTTGGAAAAAGGCTCTATCTTTGATGATGCGCTGGACGATAAAGAATACGAGGGAAATTTGATTTATTTACTGAACAGCGGCAGTGAATTTATTCGCAATAATTCCAAAGTCCGTTTTGTCAAAAAGGCACAGTATCGTGTAGACAAGCCGGATTATGCGGAACGAGCTGTGACAGAGGCTCTTGTTAATGCGCTTATCCATCGTGATTATATTGTGCTTGGCAGCGAAATCCATATTGATATGTTTGATGATCGGGTGGAAATCACATCTCCGGGCGGTATGTTTGGCGGCGGCTCAATTCAGGAATACGATATTTACAGTATCCGTTCCATGCGACGAAACCCTGTGATTGCTGACCTGTTCCACCGCATGAAGTACATGGAACGCCGTGGAAGTGGCCTACGCAAAATCGTCAGTGAAACTGAAAAGCTGCCTGGATACACAGAGGCATATAAGCCAGAATTTTCCTCAACAGCGACAGATTTCAGAGTTATTTTGAAAAATGTGAATTACCATCTTAGTCAGAAAGACTTAGTCAGTGACCAAGATTGTGACCAAGTTAGTGATCAAGATAAATCACAGGACATCCTACACGCAGTCTTGGATTTTTGTATAACAGAAAAAAGCAAACAAGAAATTTGCTCGTTTATTGGTTATCGAAATCTCACTTATTTTACAAGAAAATATTTGAATCCTCTACTGGCAAGTGGCCAGCTTAAAATGACTATTCCAGATAAGCCAAACAGTCGAAAACAAAAATATATTACAGTTCGTTCCGAATAAACAGCGAAGCAGGGCATTGGGTCTCATCTCCCATTGTCCTGCTTCTTTTCATTCCAGATTATATTCACATCATTTACCCATACATCCAATCCTGGATTGCAAATTTCAAATCCTGTACCTTACCCAACAGCCAGATCGCCGCAAGCGGCAATCCCATCGGGCTAATCAAAAAAGCTATAACCAGCAAAATCGCACCATTCTGCGGGGAATAGGTAATAAGCACAGCCACGCCAAGCAGAGCAATTACCGTGCTGAGTAGACCAAGCACCAGACCAGATATGTAGATCAGCCCCGTGCAGAGCCAGACAAAAAGCGTCAACACCAAAAAGACCGGTGCAGTTACGATCATCAGCAGGCATTTCAAAATCTTCATTCCAGTTTCTCCTTCCAACGCTCCAGATGCCGTTTGCACAGGGCATCCGCTTCTCTCTCATCATTTTCCGTCAACTCCCGCCTGCCTTTGGTCAGTTCAATCTCCACATAAGTCCGGTAATCATCGGCTAAGAGGTCGAACAGTTCCTTGGGAGTATGGCACACCTCGCCGGTGCAATAGTGAAAGTCCTGGTCAAATTCCACCCTTACACATCCGTGACGGCTGATATAAACTTCGATGGTCTCGTCTGCGGCCAGGTAGTCCGCAAAAATCTCCAGCACCTTTTCAAAGGTCAGCATCTGTTTTCACTCCTTTGCTACGCTTCTTATTCTACTCATATTATCCGGTACGGACAGACAAAAGACAAGGATACCGCCAAAAAGAAAAAGCGGAGGAAGGCGCGGCGAAGAAACGCCGTTCCTCCCTCCGCAGATGGGGTATTTGTCCCGGTTATGAAAGTTTGGCGAGCCGGGTCAGTATCTCCTTAACGCCGTCCCATAGCTGCTCCTGCCGCTGGGATATATCCTCCAAATCGACATCATAAATCCGCCCGGTCTCATGCACCTTGCGGGTCAGCTGGTTTAAGTTGTTGCTGCTCCGGCGCAGCAGGGATACCAGTTCTTTCAGTTCCGGCAAATCCAGCTGCACCACATAGCCGTCCACAGCCATTTTCCGCAGATAGGCGCTCAGGTTTTTTGTCCCAAACTGTGCCATTTTCTGCTGAATCAACTCCATTTCATCAGCGGATACCCAAAACAGAACCGGCACATCCCGCTTGCGCTTGGGGCTGCTCATCGCTCCGGCTCCTGTTTCTTCGGGGCGGCAGGCTTATGGGCAGGCGGTTCCTGTTTGAGCTTTTGCAGGACAGAACTTTTCTGCTGTTCCTGCATGGTTTTTCTGGCCTGCCTGGTAAACAGATCGGTCAGACCGGGATTGACCCCATCCACAACCAGATAGGCGCAGTGGCGGGAAGCGCCGCTGTCCTCCGGCATGGGAATGGTTTTTGCCCAGGCTTTATTGTCCTGAGAGATACGCCCGTCATGGTTCTTGTGCTGGATGGTGTTTGCAAGAATGAACTGTACCCGTTCCGCCCCGAACTTTTCCAGCACATCTTTGACCGCCGCCTCCGTATCCAGCCGGTTCTCTGCATAGTGGGCGCTGATGGTCTGCTCAATGGCTTCTTTGCAGGCGCTGTTCGCCTGATACGAACGGTTATATTGTGCCATCTCTCCATGCTCGGACGCATAGGCGGCAGAATGGGGGTAGAGAGGGGCAGTTCGTAATTCTTCCTGCGCCTTGCACACATCATCGGCACGGTTTTCAATGCTGTCCCGGATCACATCCATGTAGCCGGTCTCCAGCTTTTCAAAATAACGGTACACATCAGCCAGCGGCGAGGGGGAATCCAAAAGCGCCTGTGCCTGTGCGTCGGTCAGCTCCAGCTGCTCCATCGCCATCACGATGTCCTCCCGGACCGTGTACTCATAGGTGTGGTGCAGGATTTCCTCCGGGGGCTGGCTTTTCAGCCAGTCCCGGAATTTATCCTGTTCATCAGACATTTTCTCATAAAGAGCTGTATTCCAATCTGTTGCATTCATAATCATCGTACCTCCTCGTGTTGTTTTGGTTTCTTTTCAAGGCTGCGTGGCGGCACAGGGCGTTTCAGGCTGTCCAGCACCGATGGCCGCGCACTCTTGGCAACCACAGTTTCCGGCTGGGCATGACCCTTGCCGTCAATGTTCAGCAAGGTGTCCAGTTCCACCAGACGGGCGGACTTGACCCGCAGATCGTCCTCAAAGGGGAACGGCTTTCCTACTTCCTCCTTGGCTGCGGCCTGCTGCTGGTAAAGGTTCTCCAGCTGATTTTTGACCGCTTCCAAACGCTGGGGCATCTGCGCCAGTGCGTTGTCGATACGGGTAAGATTTCCGCGCGGATCTGTACCAAGGGTTACCCGGTGGGTCATCTGTCCTTTCAGCAGGAGCGTATACTCCTGTTTCCAAGCGGAAAATTCCACGGATATGGCATAGCCCCGGTAGCTGCCGATCTGCACCGGATCGGAGGTTTTGACCTCCTTGCAGGCATCCAAAAGGGCTGCGCCGGCGTTCTCCTTATCGGTCAGCAGATCACCCCGGATTTCCATACCAGCAAAACCGTCCTCCGGGTGCGGGTGCGCTGCCAAAACCTCCAGATCGGATTCAAAGCCCTTGATAAAGCCTTTGTGCTTTTCAATCTCCTCCGGGAAGTATTTGAGCAGCTGGTCCTCCAGACGATATTGCTTGCTCTGGTGGTCGGCTTTCATCAGTTTCAGGCGGGATACCTCCACATCCAAATCCATACGCTCTTTGATACGGGGGTCTCCGGCACACAAAGCCTTGATCTCTGCAAAACTGAGGGCGGTTTCATCCACATCATCGCAGGAGCGCACCGGCGATTTAGAAGTCATGATCTGACTGATGAATTTTTGCTTATTCTCCACCGTCTGCCAGAGGTATGCGTCAAAGGTTCCTTCGGTCACATAGCGGTACACATGGACAAGAGAATTCTGGTTGCCCTGGCGCTCGATACGGCCCTTGCGCTGGGCAAGGTCTCCCGGTCTCCACGGACAGTCCAGGTCATGAAGTGCCACCAGACGGTCCTGCACATTGGTGCCTGCGCCCATCTTGGCGGTGCTGCCCAAAAGGACACGCACCTGGCCGGTACGGACTTTAGAGAACAGCTCCTTTTTCCGCACTTCGGTATTGGCTTCATGGATAAAAGCAATCTGGTCGGCAGGCATCCCCTGGGCAATGAGTTTCTGACGAATATCGTCATATACCGTAAAGGTCGGTTCCTGTTCCGGCAGAGGCACAGCGCCTTCCAATGCGTGAAGCAGTGGATTATCCAGCGTTTTCGCCGCCTTGCTTGCAGGAGCTTTGGCCTGTGGTGTAGAAATGTCGCAGAACACCAGCTGGGTCAGCTTGTCAGCTTTGCCGTCCCGCCAGATCTGCATGATGTTGTCCACACACTGATTGGCCTTTGTGCCAGGTTCGTCCGGCAGCATCTGGTTGACGATCCTCTGGTCAAGCCCCAGCTTACGGCCATCCGAGGTAATCTTGAGCATATTGTCCTGAGACGGGTCAACAGTTCCGCTGTGTACCAGCGATGCACGCTCCGAAAGAGCTTTGACCATTTCCTGCTGATGTTCGGTAGGCTGCGCCACGATGTTGTGGTACTCCACTTCCGGGGTAGGGAGATTTAACTGATCGGCAGTCTTAATGTCGGCCACTTCTTTGAACAGGTTCATCAGCTCCGGCAGATTAAAGAACTTGCTGAATCTCGTTCTTGCCCGGTAGCCGGTGCCTTCCGGTGCCAACTCCAATGCTGTGACGGTCTCCCCAAATCGGGAAGCCCAGCAGTCGAAGTGGGTCATGTTCAGCTCTTGCAGGCGTTCATATTGAAGATAACGCTGCATGGTGTAAAGCTCGGTCATGGAGTTGCTGACCGGTGTGCCGGTGGCAAAGATCACGCCACGGTTTCCGGTGATCTCATCCATATAGCGGCACTTGGCAAACATATCGGAGGATTTCTGCGCGTCCGATGTGGAAAGACCAGCCACATTCCGCATTTTTGTGTATAGAAACAGGTTTTTATAGTTGTGGGCCTCGTCCACAAACAAACGGTCCACACCCAGCTGCTCGAATGTTACCACATCGTCTTTTCGCCCCTCGGCTTGCAGCTTTTCCAGTCTGGCTTCCAGAGACTTTCTGGTACGCTCCAGCTGCTTGACGGTAAAACGCTCGCCGCCGCTGGCCTGCACCTCTGCGATGCCCTCGGTGATCTCGTCGATCTGCTCATAGAGAAGCCTTTCCTGACGCTCCCGGCTGATGGGGATACGCTCAAACTGGCTGTGTCCCATGATGATGGCATCGTAGTCCCCGGTCGCAATACGGGCGCAGAACTTCTTGCGGTTATGGGTCTCAAAGTCCTTTTTGGTTGTGACTAAGATGTTGGCAGAAGGATAGAGGCGCAGAAACTCCGATGCCCACTGCTCAGTCAGGTGGTTGGGAACCACAAAGAGAGATTTCTGGCACAAGCCCAGGCGTTTGGCTTCCATCGCAGCGGCCACCATCTCAAAGGTTTTGCCTGCGCCTACTTCGTGTGCCAGCAGGGTATTTCCGCCATACAGCACATGGGCGATGGCACTTTTCTGGTGTTCCCGCAGGGTAATGGCCGGGTTCATGCCGCCAAAAGTGATATGGCTGCCATTATACTCGCGGGGACGGGTAGAGTTCATTTCTTCGTTATACTGGCGCACCAAAGTCTGGCGGCGCTCCGGGTCTCTCCAGATCCAGTCCCTAAAGGCTTCCCGGATAGCCTGCTGTTTTTGAGCAGCCAGGGTGGTCTCCTTGGCATTCAGCACGCGGCGCTCTTTTCCGTCTGCGTCCTCTATGGTGTCATAGATACGGACATCCCGCAGGTTCAGGCTGTCCTCCAAAATCTTGTAGGCATTGGCACGGCTGGTTCCGTAGGTGGTGTAGGCTGCCACATCGTTGTAGGATACGGAAGATTTCCCCTTGATCTGCCATTCAGCGGTAAAGGACGAATAGTTGACCTCGATACTGCGCTGGAGATAAAACGGGGTGTTGAAGGTTTCGTACATAAACTGCTGGATGTACTCTTTGTCGATCCAGGTAGCGCCCAGACGCACCTCGATCTCCGACGCATCCAGGTCTTTGGGCTGGGCGGCGCTAAGAGCTTCCACATTGACTGCATAAACCGGGTCCTGCTGTGCCGCCCGTTGCGCCTGACGCAGTTTGCGGCGTACATTGCCGGAGAGGTATTCATCAGCAGTCACATAATGGGGTGTGCCGTCTTTCTCCAGCTGTCCCGGTACACGGAAGATCACGCCTTGTAGCTCTCCGGCCAGTTCTTCTTTTGTTTTTCCGGTAAGCTGGCTCATATAGTCCATATCCACGCAGGCTTTTTCCGAGATGGACACCGCCAGTGCTTCACTTGCCGTGTCTACGGCAGCCACCGCCTGATGGGGCTTGATGGTCCGCTTGGTGAACATATCTGCCTTGCGTTCCAGCTTTCCGTCCTCGTCGATGACTTCCAGCGCACAGAGCAGGTAATAGGAAGAATCGTCTGCATAGGCCAGACGGTTTGCACGGTCATTGATGAGACCGTATTTGGCAGAAAAGCTGTCATAGAGGCTGTTCAGTTCCGCCTGCTTTTGGGTAATGGTGCTGTCTGGAACCGCTGCATCCATCTGAAGGTCGATCAGTTCCTGCACACAATCACGCAGTTCCACAAGACCTTTTACACGGGCTTCGGCGGTGGCGTTGAGGTCAGGGCGCACCATACGGCTGTTTTCCCGGTAGTACACCTGCCCGTCTACAATGGCATAGGAATAGTTCTTCACATTGGGGTCGGCAGGAATGGAGGTGTCAATGGCTTCGCCCTCGCCCAGCTCCGGCAGCTCTGCCTCCTGATAAGTCCCATGAATGTACTTCACAGCATCATGCAGCTGGTCGGAAAGCTCCAGTCCCTCGATGGGGTTCACGGTGTAGTCCATACCATGAGCAGTGCTTAACGGCTCCTGTCTGCCCAGCACCATTTCCGGGTGGTCGATAAAATACCGGTTGATGGCAAATCCGTCCTCCGTCTGTCCGGTTTGAGTCCATTCCGGCACGATGTCCAGCGGGCGGTCCCGTTTTTGGAGGAAGATGATGTCCGATACCACCTCGGCACCGGCATTCTTTTTGAACGCGTCATTAGGCAAACGGATAGCTCCCAGCAGCTCGGCACGCTGGGCAAGATAGCGGCGCACGGTGGAATCCTTGGCGTCCATAGTATAGCGGGAGGTTACAAAAGCCACCACGCCGCCGGGACGCACCTGGTCCAGTGCTTTGGCGAAAAAGTAGTTGTGAATACTGAAATTCAGCTTGTTGTAGGCTTTGTCATTGACCTGATACTGACCGAAAGGTACATTGCCGATGGCAAGGTCAAAGAAGTCACGCCTATCGGTGGTCTCAAAGCCGCCTACTGTGATGTCCGCCTTGGGATAGAGCTGCTTTGCGATGCGCCCGGAAACAGGGTCCAGCTCCACGCCGTACAGACGGCTGTTTCGCATTTTCTCCGGCAGCATACCAAAGAAATTGCCCACACCCATAGACGGCTCCAGAATATTTCCGGTCTCAAATCCCATACGGCCCACAGCATCATAAATCGCTTTGATGACCGTAGGGCTGGTGTAATGGGCGTTGAGGGTGGAGTTTCTGGCGGCGGCATATTCCTCCGGGGTCAGCAGCTCTTTCAGCTGGGTATACTCGGAAGCCCATGCCAGTTTCTCTGGGTCAAAAGCATCAGGAAGACCGCCCCAGCCCACATAGCGGGAAAGAATCTCCTGTTGTTCGGGGCTTGCCTGCTGTCCGGCAGATTCCAGCTCTTTCAGCAAACGAATGGCATTAACATTTGCCTGGAACTTGGCTTTTGGACCGCCTTCACCCAAATACTCATCGGTAATGCGGAAGTTCTGTGCATTGCGGCGTAGGTTGTCCTTGTATTCCTCATAGGAGGCTTCTTCGGCAGATTTGGCATTGGGGAAGGTCTGCCACTGGCCATTGACCTGAATGGAAACCGGGTGTTCATCCAGCACTTCCTCAAAGGTTTTCTCCGGCTCCTCGATATGCAGCCGTTCCACCACCACATCATAAGGTAGATGGTTCTTATCGCCCGGATAAACGGCCACGGTCTCGGAATGAAAGGCTGGGGATTCGGCAGACGGTTGGGGCTGTTCTTGTCCAAAGCCATCCAGCTGACGGGCATACATCCCGCGCAGCAAAGGCGCAACTTCATCCCAGCGGAAATACAGCACAGCCAGACGCTTTTCCTCTGCGTCCAGGACTTCCAGCTCCATGCCCTGTGCCGTGGTACGGTAATCGGCAATATCGCCGGTCTCCAGATTCAGTGTCTCGATCTCACCGGAATAGGCTCTGCTCAGCCAGTAGGCGATCTCGCTGTTGCTCCTGCCGGATTGCAGCAGCGTGGAAATCTGCTTTTTATCCGCTTCATCCATCAGTCCATGGGCCAATACATCCCGCAAGTCTTGATCTGCCTTGTCCGGGTCAATGGGAAGAAACTCGGTATAGTAAGCATTTCGGCGATCTGCCCGAAGCAACTGCTCGAACTGTTCTTTGCGCTCTGCCCGGTAGATGGGATATATCATGCCGGTGGGCAGAAGCTGCACGGTGTCATCCCGTAGCTCGGTGATCTGATAGGCGTCATCCTCGATATACACGGTATCGCCCACGGCATAGACCGGGGCGGCTGGGTCATAGGAGGTTCTTTGCGGAATTGGGCGGCGAACTGCGCCATATTCCTCATCGGAAATGGAAACTTCGGAAGTCTGCTCTGTCTCGGCATCTGCGATCTGCTCTGCATCTGACATCACCTGTTGGATAAACGGGGCATTGTCCAGTTTTTCCGGGTCTGTCACCTGTCCGTTGACGATCCCTCTTTCTTCCAGAGCTTCCCGGATGGCGATTGGGTCGATGTCGTCAAAACGGTTCTGTTCTTCTTCGGTATAGAACCGGTCCTCCTGAATGAGCTGGGCAATCCGGCGCTGTACCTTCGGCCAGGGCAGCTGCGTTTCCTCCGGGCTGCCGGCACGGACAACAAACAGGCTGTTGCTGTTACTGCCGCCGTATTCCTGAGCCAGCCATGCGGCGGTATCTTTTTCTCTTGCATGGTCTTTCATATAGCGGATAACAGCGTGTTTACTCTCGATATTGCCGTTCCATGCACAAAGGGCAGTATCAATATCTTCCTGCGAAAGAGGGCGCAGAAGTTCATGGAGTTTTGGATAGGTTTCGTCGATCACTTCCCGGTGTAAACGCTGGCGGAACTCCGGTATATCAGAATAAAGGCGGATCAGCTCCATATCCTTAGAGCCAAGAACCGCACGGCGCACAGCGGCATTGCCCTCGATGACAGCATTTTCACGGTCGGAATGACCGCAGGCATTTCGATATGCCACATCCTCAGATATGGCGGCAGTCACCACAGGCTTATACTGCTCAAACTGCTCCCGAAGGGTAGGCTTTGGCGTTTCTTCCTCTATCTCCGGCTGCTGGGCTTGAATGGCATCTTCTTCTGCCAGATCCTTTTCAGCCTGGATCTTGTCATACTGCGCTTGTTCCTGTTCGGTAAGATAGCGACCTTTCTGGACAAGTGAGGTAATGCGCTTGGAAACCTTTTCCCAGTTCAAGTGAACATCCGGGCAGTCCTGCTTTTTATAGTGCAGTCCTTTCCCATCGTGATCTTCGCCGCTGTGTGTTGCGCCGGACAGGGCATGAGAGCGTCCGCCAATGCCATACTCGTCTTTAAGGAATCTCACTTTTTCCTTATCCGTATGGTTTTCCATGAAGAACGCATAGATACGGCCTTTTCCTCCGGCAAAACTGCTGCCGCCGGTCATGGCGGTGTCGATCTCATCCTCTGTAATGAAATGCTGGACGGTTGGCACTTGGGAAAGGTCCGAAGAAAAAGTCCTGCGGGGCAGGTCAAGGTCTTTCAGGTTCTCCCAGATTTCCCTTGGCCTATGGTAATGAAAGCGCAACAGGTCACGATCCTGCTGATAGGCAGTCCAGAAGGCAGCGTATTCTTCCTTTAGGGTTTGGCGGAAAGCCAGGTCACTCAGCTGCTCGGCAAGCCATGCAGTTTCTTCTGGGAACCCGGTTCTCTGAATACCGGACAGACAGGACAGATACCCGGAATCTCTGGCTTTATCGCTGAAATCGTGGTACAGATGCCAAAGTTTTTCTGCAAGGAGGGAGCGTTCATAGCCTGCCGCTTCTGCAAGCTCCACATTGGAGGCAAACTGGCCACTTTCCAAAAGTTCCCCGATGCGCTCTGCGGCGCTCTCCCAGGAAATGACCTGGGCAGACCTGTCATAACGGACAGACTTCCCGTGGGAAAGATGGATACCATCCTCGGCATACCATGCACTCACACTGCCAAGGCCGTTACCGCCGTGGTACAGCGTTTTCAGTATCTCGGCAATCTCAGCGGTGGTTTTCTGCTTTTCAAAGGCTGCAACCACACGCTCCCTCTGGCGGTCTGTATTGCCGCCCAAACGCAGCACATGGTCAATATCATTTTGGGCAAAAGAAAAAGCAGAGGATGTATGCGCTACATTCTCTGCTTCATCTATGGATTGGATCTGTTCCGCTTCGGAGAGGAACAGGTTTAGGGTCAGCTGTTGATAAGCTCCGCCATCAGGATCTCCTCTGCCTGGGCTTTGCAGTTGTTCATCAGCCCCACCCACTTCATGGGATCGCTGGCTTTCAATTCCTCGGTGGCTCCCGCTTCTTTCGCCAGCTGGGGCATCATCTGTTCCAGTCTGCTCTGGGCGGTCTCGTCGATCTCGATGAGGTGCGGGTACAGCTTCTCGCTCAGCAACATCTGGTTGTAGAGGATGGGACGGTGTTCTTTCAGGTAGGTTTTCCTCATCCTGCCGTACTTGCCCAGGGGTTTCTCCGGCTGCTGGCTCAGCTTCAGGTCGGGAATCTGATAGTCTCCGTTCTGGATGTAGGTCATGGGATTGTTCATCTTGCTTGCTCCTTTCTTGGTTGGCTTCGCGCTCTGCATTTCGGACGGTAACGCCGATCTGCCGCAGCACCTGTTGGTTGATCTGGCTGACCGCTGTTCCCAGCGCTCCGATGGTTGCCGGAGTATTGAAATCAAAGATCGCCATGAAATCTTCGTGGTCGAAGTAGCGTTCCGGCTCCAGTCCACAGCGGGACATCAAAGCGTAAGTGATACTGACGGTGGCTGCTGCCTTGAACTGTACTCCGATGTTAAACTCATCATATTCCTCCAAAAAGGAACCGTCAACGATATAGAAGAAGTCCTGCTGATGCTCCGTCCAGTATTCCTCGGCCAATTTTCCGGCTACCTCCGTGAGCTGTCCGGCAAGATCATCACCGGAAACATCATAGGTGCGCTCCAGCATGGCCTGCACGGAATCCAGATGGCGCTCCTCCAACTGCCACAGCCAGGGAGTGCGGGAATGTTCACGGGTTCCGGTGTCGGAAATGTCAAAGACATAACGCAGGCGAGGTCTGTCCCCGGAATCATCCACTAGAGCGATTCCCTTGGAACCGCGCCTTACATAACGGCCCATCTTTTCATTCCACAAATCGTACTCCGCACAGGCGGTGGCGTCCGGTCGCTGGGCATAGATCATCAGCTGCTCATGGAACGGGTACTTGTAAAGGCGGGAAGCAGTAGTGAGAAACCCTGCCCATTCCTGCCAGCTCCCCGTGAGCTGTGTTGCCACCTTCTCCGCCATCTGTGCATATAGTTCAGCTTTGGTTGGCATGGTATTCTGTCCTCCTTTCGGTTTTTGGGTAAAAGAAAAGCAGGAAACCAAAAAGATTTCCTGCTGGGTGAAACTGTGAATATTACATTTTAGTTATTTAATATCTCTGCAATCGTGTTTGGTGCATATTTATTGAGTTCATGTCCTGCATTTGGAACGATGTGCAAAGTAGCTTTGGGTAGCAATTCTTTTAGTCTTTTAGAAGCCTTTAGATTGGCAGTATCCTTTTTGCCACACAAAATTGTCACTGGACAACGAATATTGTTTAATTGCGAAGTAAAATCCAATGATCGCATAGAGTGAGCCAATTTTATGGTGCTGCTTTTTGATAGTCCCATACTTTCAAAAGCCTTGTTTGGCATACAACGGAAGATAAGATTTTGAAAATCTATCAGTAAACTTGGAACTTTATATTGTGCGCCAATCAAAATCAGCGAAGCCACTTTTTCTTCATGCCGAATAGCAAAATCAATCGCAAGAAGCGCACCTAACGAAAGACCGCAGATACGAAGCGGCTCTTTTACTTCTGAATACCGCTGTTCTAAATCGCCCAAAATCTGCGAATATGATATTTCATCTTCTGCTGAAGAAAAAAGTTCTGGGCAATCGACATCGGAAATTGATAGTTGTTGGACTACTTCTTTCCAATCCTGTGCAGTTTGTCCCAACCCATGTAAAAGAACCGTTTTCATTAAACACCTCCTAAGTTCAAGATAATCATCAATGCACAAACAAACTGGAATTTCTGTTATAGATTTACAATCATAATAAATTCCTCGCTATTTTCATTAACAACAGTAAATCCCACTTTCTCGTACATCTTCACTGCATAATTACTTTTCTGAACAGATAAGGATATTTTTGAATATCCAGCTAATCTTTCCACTTGTAATAATTGTTTCAATAATGAAGTTCCAATGCCTAACCCTCTATATTGGGGGCAGACAGACATGGCAAGAGATGGAGTATCATTATCAATGTGTCCATAGTCATTCATAATTCTTACCCAAATAGCTCCTACTACATTTCCCTGAATCTCTGCAACTAAGGCTTTATCATGTTTTCGATTTCCAAACTCGACGATATATTCTTGTAATTCCGGACATTCTATTACTGATTTAGGTGGAGGTTCAATACCTTCCGGAATATAAATCGCTTCGTATAAAAAATCACTTAATAAACAGTATTCTTCGCTTCTCATTTCTCGTATTATATAGTCCATAAGTTTACTCCAAATTCTAATTTGTTGCTTAGATTATACTTCATCCATCTCTCTAAGTATAGTGGGATATTGTGATGAAAGTGAGAGAAATCGCTTATCCGTCAGACAATTTCTCTCACTATATTTTTTACACGATAAATTTACTGGTCAAAATCCGGGTACAGCTCCAGCTGGGAAAAGTCCTCATCGGTCATCACGCAGAGCTTCATAAGGGCGCTGTCGGTCAGCTCCCGCAGCTCGGTTTCCTCCGGGGCCAGCTCGCCGCGCATCTCACGCAGGCTGTCGATCAGTCCGGTGCGGCTGCCGGTATTGTAAATGCACATCAGGTTCATTTCCTCAAAAGTAAAGTTTCCCATATCAAATCTCCCTTTCCGCACTCTTTTTTGGCGCTATCTTTTTGTGTTCTGCCTTGGGCTGGCTTTTCAGCTGCTCCATGACGGACTTTTTCTTTTCCCGTTCCTCCCGATGGGCAGCGGCAGTCAGATCCATCAGGGAAATGGGCTGACCGCTGCGGGCCTGCTGTTCCAGCTCTGCTACCGTAGGTTCCTTTACGCCATTATTGATGATACCGTCGATCATGCCGTAATCGTCCTCCACGGCCATCTCCGCATTTTTCAGCGGATTTTCCGGCAGGAATCCGGGGATCTGGGTAAAGCCAACACTGTCACAGTAATGATAGGATACCTTACCATCCTGCTTGATCGCAACGATGTCACTGACACTCATAGAAGGACTGTGAAAATCCGCCGGTTTTTGCAGATTAAACTGCTCATATAGTTTTTCCAGCTGCTCCGGTACCGTGCCAGACTCCCTCAGCGGAGCAGTGTAAATGAGATCATAATTGCTGCGGTCTATGGAAATGTCATGTGACTTTAACCAATCCAGATTCATAAAGCGCACATTCTGCGGATCGTCACGGCTCACCTGATAGATGGCAAAGCAATCTCTGTTCTGGGATAGAAATGCCTGTTCGCGTTCCTGCTGATGTTCCTGACGCTCCATGACCTTTTCGTGGAACTGAGGGCTTTTCTCCCATTCCTCACGGTCCACGCCAAAAAGACCGCCATGATCCATGATTTCCTGCGGGTCAAACACCATGCTCTCCGTATTGTCCTCATGCAGCACATAGACGGTCAAACCGGCGGCATCCAGTTCCAGCGCCCGTTCTCTGGTAACAGGGAGCATCCCATCATAGGAGTAGCCGTATTCCTGCATATCTGGTGTGGAGACCTGCTCATCCGGCATGGGGTATTCATCCAGTGCCTGCTCCTGTGCTTCCGGCAGCTGGGAAGAAGCAGCCATCTGACTGGCCTCTGCCTGCATCTGCTGGTAGGCAGCTTCCTGCAAGGTCTCAATCATGGACAACGGTGCGTATTTTACCGAGTCTCCGCCCAAATCGTTGTCATCACAAATCTGGAGAACTGCCTTCATGCGGGAAATCTCCGGCATATCCAGCTGACCACCATCCAGCTCTTTCATGGATGCGGCATCGTAAAGGGTATAGTCCCAGCCGCTGTCACAGGATTGGATATGAAGATAGGTGGCATCGTCAATCAGAAACAAAGCCTCCTGCTGGTTGGCGTCCGCCCCCAGCACTTCCATTTCCGGCATTGCCGCAGCCAGTTCCTTTACCGCTTTTTGCACCAGAGGATTATCACGGTAATAGTCGATTGCCTGGATGCTGTCCAGGTCAATGGTCTGGCCGGTCAAAATCGGAAAAGGTCCTTCATAGTCGCTTCCGTCTTTCAGCTCAAAACCAATGCCCTTGATCCCGTTCATTCGTTCTGCCGGAATCTCCTGATAAATGCGGATTGCTTCCTCCAAAGACAGGTTATCGTGGTATTCTCCGAGGTTTGGAAATTCCATGCACTCTGCTACATAGTAGGTCAGATCGCCGGTCTGCTGTCTATCAGATACCTTAGCGGCATCTTCTGGCTGCTCTATCGGGGCGGGTTCCGGCTCTACCTTTGCATGAGGGTCGATTCCGCGCTCTTTGCAGATTTCCTTATAGTGGTGCTCAATGTCGGAGATCAAAGTGCCGGAGGTTTTGTTGATGGTCTCCAAACTGGCTCTCAGCTCTTTCAGCTCTTTGCCCTGGCTCCAGCTTGCAATATAGCCAAAGCTGTTTTCTCCTGTCTCGATGCCAAAATATTTGCAGACTGCATAGGAGATGCTTTCAGCCTCCACTTCTTCCGTGTGACGGTTTTTGATTGCCTGTTTTTCTGCGGTTGCATCTTCCTCAACTGCAAGACGCCATTCAAACTGATTTTCGTCCACATAACGCCAATCCATATCAGAAGCAAACTGTTCGGCTTCTTTTTCTGTGGCAAAATCCAACTTGAAATCATGTTTGGTTCCACCTTCACTCTCCTGCACAACCTTCCATGACGGTAGCATTTCATATTTTTTAGGGTCATGGAGCTTGCTGTGGGCAATCTCATGAACCGTGGCCGAAACTGTCTGCACCTCACTCATGCCCTGACGAATGGCAATTTTCTGATGATCAGCAGAAAAATAGCCGTCCGTATCAGCAGCCATTGCTTCAAAAGTAATCGGCACCGGTGCGCTGCGGCGCAGGGCCTCCATGAATGCCTCATAATTTGGCACATTGCCGGAAAGGGAGGAAGCAAGCTCCGGCAAAGGTTTCCCGTCGGTCTGACTCACATCAAAAACCTTGACCGGGCGAAACATGGGGATCTCGATTTCTTTTTCCTCTGTAACGATCTTTCCGTCTTTATCCAAAATCGGAGCCTTGGTATCCGGGTCCAGCTTCTGCTCCTCGATTTTCTTCTTATACGGTGTGGGAGCGATGATGGTAATGCCATGCTCGCCCTTTTTTACATGACGCTCAAACTGGTCTTTCCACTTATTGTATCCGGCTACCAAAGTGGCGTCCGGCTTCTGCATATAGATGAGCATGGTGTTGTTTACCGAATAGCGGTGAAATCGGGACATGACGGACAGATAACGCATATACTTTTCGCTTTCAAACAGTTCTTTGATGCCCTGCTCGATGCCATCTGTGATTTCCCTTAGCCGTTCTCGGTTGGTGGGTTTGTTCTCAGCCATGATTTTCAATCTCCTTTCCAAGTGTGTGATTTCTGCTGTGTGTTCTGCAATCCATGCCTTTTGTTCTTCTTCACTTTCATAAAGGAAAAGGTCCAGCAGGTATTCTACATAGGCTTTCTTCTGGATTGCTTCCACAAAACGGGGGTGCGGTTCTTCCTCCGGTGTCCTGGGAGAACGGTCGGCTTCCCATTTTTTCAGCAGATAGTAGTAATCGGACAGTACGCGATAACACCGCTGCCGGTCCTCACGAAACTGCTGTGCCTCGGTTTTCTGCCGGACATACCTCCTGCGGGGAGGGGCCTGACTGTCATAGATCAGGCCAAAGTCCTGTGCCAGTTTCTTCGCAGCTTCTTTTGGAGAGAGGTCAAAGAGCTTTGCGGTAAAGTCGATCACATCCCCATCTGCACCGCATCCAAAGCAGTGGAACCGCTGGTCTACCTTCATGCTGGGGTTCTTATCATCGTGAAAGGGACAGCAGGCCATGCCATTTCGTTTGACCTCGATCCCATAAAACGCTGCCGCATCTCTGGTGCTGACCGACTGCTTGACTGCTTCAAATACATTCTCTGCCATGTGCCTTTAACCGCTGGGCTTTCTCACAGGAGGCTGGTATCCGGCAACTTTCGCACGCTCACTGGCAGCTTTGCGGCGTTCTGCGCTATATGGCTCCCGGACTGATACACACCGCTTGGGGACGGTAAAGTTATGGGCATCCTTTCGGGTGATCTGGTCTGGGTGCTTTTTTGCCAGCAAATCCAGCTTCTCCATCAGACGGGGATCATGGGTATAGATCTCAGCCATTGGTTCTGCCTGGTTATAGAGGAGAATGGTTTCCCGTTCCACTAAAGAGAGCTTCATCGGCTGCCTCCTTTCCGCTGGTCAAATTCCAGCTTGAAGTTGGCGTACTGTCCATCATCCTCCAAAACCACAGCGGCATCGTAGGTCTTTCCGGTTTTCTCCGAATATAGGCCCGTCACACGGACACGGCCATCGTTCAGCAGTGCAGACACCACAGCCTTGGTCGGCTGTTTTTTCTTGGCAGCCCACCATTTGTTATTTTTCCAGATTGCAAATTTGCAAGAATCATTCTGACAGAAGAAGCCTTTTTGCAGTTCTGCAACTTCACCGCCGCAGCGGGGGCATTTGCCTACCACCTCACGGGGCGGGGAGAACAGGTACTCGGTTCCCTTGATGACCTGATAAGTCCCCACCAGGTCTCCCAACATGGTGCTGATCCCGTCCAAAAACTCCTCCGGGGCAAGCTGCCCGCGCTCGATCTCGCCCAGGCGGTACTCCCACTCGGCAGTCAAAAGCGGCGATTGCAGCTGTTCCGGCAGAACGGTGATCAGGGAAACTGCATCGTGGGAAGGGAGAAGCTGCACCGTTTTCCTGCTCTTTTTTCGTTCCAGAAAACCGGCAGATACCAGCTTTTCCAAAATACCGGCACGGGTGGCCGGTGTCCCCAGACCTTTTCGTTCGGCATCCTCCGGCATATCTTCTTTTCCGGCAGTCTCCATCGCGGACAATAGGGTGTCCTCCGTAAAGTGCTGGGGCGGACTGCTTTTGCCTTCTTTGACGATTGCCGCAGAAACCGAAAGGGTCTGTCCTTCGGTCAGCTCCGGCAGGGCTTTCTCTGCGCCCTCTTTTTTTGGCTCCGCATCCTTCATTTTGGCACGGTAAGCGTCCTCCAGTGCTTTCCATCCGGGGTGCTTCACTGTTTTTCCTTTGGCGGTAAACTCCCCACCGGCACAGTCGGCAATCACAACGGTTTCCGAATAGATATGGGGCTGGGCTACGGCACACAGCAGACGCAGGGCCACCAGCTCCAGCACCGCTTTTTCTCCCGCAGGAAGGGCAGAAAGGTCTGCATCCTTGAGATTTCTGGTAGGGATTACTGCGTGGTGGTCGGTTACTTTCTTATCGTTGATGACTGGCTGCGGATCACAGGTAATGGCGATCCCTTTGCGAAACGGCATAGCATTGGCAACCAGATTGACCAGCACCGGCAGGCTGTCTGCCATATCACCGGTCAGATAGCGGCTGTCAGTACGGGGATAGGTGCAGAGCTTCTTTTCATACAGGCTTTGCAGATAGTCCAGGGTCTGCTGGGCTGTAAATCCAAGCAAGCGGTTGGCATCTCTTTGCAGAGTAGTCAGGTCATAGAGGGCGGGCGGCTTTTCGGACTTTTCCTTGCACTCCACCTTTTTGATCGTGACGGCTGCACCCTGGCAGACTTCTTTCAGCTGCTCGGCAGCGGCCTTATCCGCCATGCGCTCCCCGGATACGGTAAGACCGGGTAGCTCCAGTGCCACGGTATAAAAGGGAACCGGCTTAAAGGTGTCGATCTCAGCTTCTCGCTGGACAATGAGTGCCAGCGTAGGGGACATCACGCGCCCGATGTTGAGGGTGCGGTGGTACAGCACGGAAAAAAGCCTTGTGGCATTGATCCCCACCAGCCAGTCGGCCTTGGCACGGCAGAGAGCAGCATCCCGAAGTCCGTCATAGTCCGCACCGGGGCGGAGGTTTGCAAAGCCCTCCCTGATGGCGGAGTCCTCCATCGAAGAAATCCAAAGCCTTTTCATCGGCTTTTGGCAGCCTGCCAGCTCATAGACACTGCGGAAGATCAGCTCGCCCTCGCGTCCGGCATCGCAAGCGTTTACCACCTCCGTCACATCCGGGGCATTCATCAGCTTTTTGAGAATATCAAACTGCTTTTTCTTATCCTTTCCCACCACCATCTGCCAATGCTCCGGCAGAATAGGCAGGTCATCATATCGCCACTTGGCATACTTGGGGTCATAGCTGTCTGCATCTGCAAGCCCGGCCAGATGGCCCACGCACCAGCTGACACGCCAGCCGTTACCCTCCAGATACCCATCCTTACGAGCAGTTGCACCGATTACCGTAGCCAGACTTTGTGCAACCGATGGTTTTTCAGCAATCACTAAATTCATAATCTTCAGCCTCCCATTCTTCCCGCACAGGCGTGTGCAGTTTTTTCTCTATGCTGTTTTCCTCATCCAGTAGCAGGTTATAACCAAACCGGTAGTCATAGCGGTACAGTTTCCCCAGCAGGTCATTGATGATGATACGGCAAGCCAAAATGACACGGGTTTTATCCACCTGTATCAGCTGGTAGCGTTGATAATTGCTGTAATATTCTTCGTGACGGCGGGTATTGCAGGCGGCATCTTCAAGTAAACTATCTACTGCATCCTGACAACCATCTTCTTTTTCCCCTTCCATGCAGTTCAGAAGTTCCATCATCAAAGGAAAGCTCTGTTCATCCATAGGAGCTTCTGCTGCAAGAAAACCGATCAAAGCGGATAAGAGCAGACGAGCCGCCGTCTGTTCTTGTTCCGTCAGCACGGCCATTGTTTTCTCCGCATTTGGCAGGATCTTTTCTTCCACAAAATCTGCCGCATCGTCGGAACAAAGCTGACGGATAGAATCTATGGACAATGAAACTGTCACGGTATCTAAGGAGAAATCAAAGGGGTCATCTTGCTTTGGCTTTCTCCGAAGTTTGTTTAACATGGTAGAAAGAATGTCGCCGCCAAAATACACAGCAATTACCAGCAGGTCAAAAACAGCAATCAGCTTGATAAATATAATCAGAACACTCATTTTTTTCGTTTCCTTTCTTTGAGCCAGCGTTCCATCTCACGATGGCAGATACCTACGCAGGGACTTCCATAATTCCCGCAACCATAGCAGGGGTGGCTGTGGGGTAAAGAAGGAGGACGGGAAGTTTCCTTCCCGCCCTCCGGCCTGCGTGTCATCATGCGTTCATAGGGACTGTCTGTGAATCGGGTCATTTCACGCTGTCCTCGTCATCTTCTTCTGTGCTGCCCCCATCAGCGTCCAGTTCGTCCGACTCCTCATCCTCGGTTTCCCATTCCTCGGAATCTTCCTCGCCGTAATCATAATCGTCCAGACTGTCATTGCCCTTGGTCTTAGGTTTATTCTTCATGAGCTTCATGTAGGCAAATACGCCACCGCCTCCAAGCAGAGCCAGCAAAAGGACTATCGCAGCCGGGTTCAGTCCGGCAGGCTTCTCTTTTTCCGGTTCCGGTGTTTCTGCCGGAGGTTCCGGTGCTTTGCCCGTACATTTACTCTTATCAGTTGCACAGACCGGGCAAGCCGTATTGACTGCCCCTGCTTCACATTTTGTCGTGCAGCTACACACAGCAGACGGCTTCTCTTTAACATTTCCATCTTCCATCAGTGCCATCAAATCCGCTTCATCCACCTGATTCAGAAAGTGAACAGCAGTCTTTTTATCCTCATTCGCCCTGTCAATCAGGATGTAAAAGTAATTTCCAGCTTTGGTCGTAACAGTAATAAGCTGCTTATTGCCTCCAAAATCATCCACCAGTGCCGCATTCCCCTCCGGTGTAAGTGCCAGTGCTGGTTCTGTTTCTTCCACAATCACGTTGCTATCATTGGTAGAATCCTCTGCCGGTGCCGCCGGAGCCTGTTCTGACCCCTGTGCAAAAGCAGGGATCGTAAAGCCAAATGCCACAACCATTGTCAGGCAAAAGGCGGAAAGTGTTCGGAGCAATCGTTTATTCCTCATAGCTGTTTTCCTCCTGTTCGTTATTGTCATCAGCCAAACTGCCGGAAACTGTGCCGCCGGACAGCATGGCGCTCAACTGGGTCGGTGTCATACGCAGGGCGCGCACCATCTGGACGATCTCCAGATTTTCTGCCTCGGTTTTCTGCGCTTCCAGCGCCTTGAGCTTTTCCTGGTACTCTGCGATCTTCTCGCGGACCTTTGTAATCTCCTGGTCAATGCGCTCAATTTTGTTCTTTGCCATCGTCTATCACTCCTTCTTAAAAATTTCTGTTACCAGTTCATCAGGCCGTAGCCCTTAATGCTTTGATAATTCAGGTCATAACTTTTGATCTTGCAGGCATCGCCGGAATTTCCCTCCACGGTATAAACACGGCTGCCATCCGTACCGATCACGATACCCACATGGTCTGCTGTCCCATCCAAATCCCAGTCAAAGAAAATTGCATCTCCGGGAGCCAGATTGTTATAGCCTCTTGCACCCCATTGTCCATGAGACTGGAACCACGGAACGCCCTGCCACTCACAGCCTGCAAAACGCGGCTCACTTTTTCCTGCCTGGTTATAGCACCAGGATACGAAGCAGGCGCACCACTCCACGCGGCTGTCAAAGCCATACCAGTTCCAATAAGGATAGCCGCCCACATTGCCGACCTGACGCTTGGCCAGCTCCACCAACTGCGGATTGCCGGGGCGAGTTCCATTTATGAACTGTACGCCGGTCAAGTCCTCAGAATTGCTCATGTCAGGGGAACCGCCGCCAAACAACAGCGGCTTATTGCCCATGGTCTGCCGGTAAACCTGATACATTTCCATCTGCTCCGGGGTCAGTAACTCCGACGCCACAGCGGAAATGGGCTTGCTGGTGAGTTTCACATTCAGAATGTAATACTCATAGGGGACTTCTTCTGAGGTGGTCTCACCGGTCTCCGGGTCGGTGGAGGTCTCCGTGCGGTAGCGAATCTCCACTTCCTCAGTAAGCGTCAGCTGATACTGTGCTGCAAACACACGCGCCAGCTCTGCCTGAGCGCTCTGCCGGGTGTAGCCTTGCAAGACGGCAGAGAGAAATGCTGCCAGCTCATGAGGGTCATGGCCGATCATACCAAGGTCATAGCGATACTCGTCATACCCTGGGTGACTGCTTTCAATGTTGTCGATTTCCTCCTGCAACTGGGCTTCTCTGGCTGCATAATCTGCCTCCACCGCCAGCATTTCCGGGTCATCCGACGGATAGGTGGTGCCGGAGAGAACGGAACCGATGCTCTGCGCCATCATGGAGCAGGAGGACATGGTATTCATCAGCATACAGGTAATGAGGAACAAAACCCCTGCCATCAGGAAACCCTTCTTGTGGCGCATGACGAATGCCCCTGCCTGCTGTACCTTTTCTTTTACCGTCCTTGCGGCTTTTCCGGTTTTGGATGCAGCCTGGGCGGTATTTCCGGCAGTCTGACCGGCGTGTTTGGCGGCGGCATACTGCTTTTTAATGGTCTGCTTTTGCTGCCAGCGGGAAAGCGGATTGCTGGCAAACTGGGGATTTTCCTGCAAAGATTTCTGGTACAGAACATTTACATTTGCCTTTTCCAGTTGACGCTCTGCCTGGGCTGCTTTGCGGTACGGCTTCAGCTTGTGGCTGCGATAGCCCTCCCGCACCAGATAAGCGCCGGTCTCCACCGCTTCCTCGGACTTGTGGGCGCTTTCCACGCCCACATTGTCCTGCTCTGTTTCCCGGATCTCTTTGTGGAGCTTGCCTGCGACCAGATGGACGGGAGCTTCCCTGACTCCTTGAGAAACTTTGGAAGGTGGCTTTTTCTTGTCCTCAAAGGTCAGCTTCGAGGTCTTTTTTCCGGTATCCGGGTCAATGACCGTCTGCCTGACCTTTTTCTTTGGGATATTGGCCTGCGCCTTATCTGCTCTGGCCGCAGCTTTCTCCGCTTTACAAATCGGCTTTTCCAGCGCTGGGTCAGACCGTTCCTCATCGGTAAAGCGCAGGCGCGGTTCCTTATTCAAACCATTCTCCCAGCATGAGGGAGGACATCATGTAGTGCAGCTCTGCATAAATGGCCATCCCCACAGGATCGTTGAACATACAGCCGGACAGGTAGGCATAAAACTGTGCCACCACATCGGACAGGATCTTCGCTTCGGTTCCTTCCAGAACCAGACCGCCCATGCCTTCCTTGGCACGGATGGCGCTCCAGACCTCTGCCAGACGGAGAAGCCCCACCTGACCGGTCTCATTCAGTTCGGCTGCCTGATCTGCCGCCGTGCGGCACTCACTTACCGCATCAGCCATGACCGTAAGCAGCTGGCTGCGTTGGGCATTTACCGCCCTGTCAAAAAACATCAGCGGGTTTTTATTCAAAATGTTGGGGTTCATCATCATTCATCCTCCTTCTTTTTCAGTTCCTGGGGTTTGGTGGTCATAATGCGGTAAAGCTCGGTATTTTTCGGGAAGTGATCCACAAACGGCAAGATTGTGGAGCCATAGAACAGCAGACCCTCGCCCTCACCGGAGTGGGTCACATAGCTAAGCTGGTGCGTGGAAATGCCCAGCTGCTTGGCGAGGATCTGACGGTCTCCGCCTGCCTGGTTGAGCATATACACGAAGTCCGAGTTTTCAAAAATGTTCTCCACCTCACGGCTGGAAAGCAGGTCTTTGACATTCTGCGTGATACCGGTGGGGATGCCGCCCCATTTTCTGAATCGCTTCCAGATTTCCACCGTATAGGCGGCGGTTTGCTCCTCCTTCAAAAGCAGGTGCATCTCGTCGATGTAGTAACGGGTGGACTTGTGGGCAGCGCGGTTAATGGTAACGCGGTTCCACACCTGATCCTGGACCACCAGCATACCGATTTTCTTGAGTTGCTTACCCAGCTCCTTGATGTCATAGCAGACAATGCGATTATTGATGTCCACATTGCTCTGGTGGTTGAACACATTGAGGGAGCCGGTTACATAGATTTCAAGAGCCGTGGCGATATACTGGGCTTCCTTTTCCTCCTGTGAACGGAGCAGGTTATATAGGTCCTCCAGTATGGGCATATTCTCCGGGCGCGGGTCATTGAGGTAGGTCTGATAGACCAGACGCACACAACGGTCGATGATGGTTTTCTGCACCGGCTGCAATCCGTCCTTACCGCCCACGATCAGCTCACACAAGCTGAGGATAAAGTCAGACTTGAGCGACAGCGGGCTTTCATCATCCGAGTAGTCCAGGTTCAGGTCCATCGGATTGATGTAGTTGGTAGAAGTGGGCGAGATCTTGATGACCTGTCCATGCAGGCGTTCCACCAAAGGTGCGTACTCCGCCTCCGGGTCACAGATGATGACATCATCATTGGTAAGCAAAAAGCAGTTGGCAATCTCACGCTTGGCGCTGAAAGACTTACCGGAACCCGGCGTACCCAAAATCAAGCCGTTGGGGTTTTTCAGCAGCTTTCTGTCTACCATGATGAGGTTGTTGGACAGGGCGTTGATGCCGTAGTACAGCGCCTCTTTGCCGTTCTGGAATAATTCCTGTGTGGTGAACGGTACAAAGATAGCCGTAGAACTGGTGGTCAGCCCTCGCTGGATCTCAATCTGATTGAGTCCCAGAGGCAGACAGCTCATCAGCCCTTCTTCCTGCTGGAAGTCCAACCTGGTCAGCTGGCAGTTATACTTCTGGGCAATAGAGCCTGCCTGAAAGATGTTGTTGCCAAGCTGACGGGGATTGTCCGCTGTGTTCAGCACCAGAAAGGTCAAAAGGAACATTCTCTCATTGCGGCTCTGCAAATCCTGCAAGAGTTTTTTCGCTTCACTGCCGTAGGTGGCAAGGTCAGAGGGAATGATGTCCATGTCGTATCCTGCGCGGACTGCTTTTTTCTGTTCCTCGATCTTACTGCGGTCCAGGTCGGTAATCTTGCGCTTTACCGTTTTGATGGCTTTCACCTGATCTACCGACTGAATGTGCATACTCACAATGAGCGAGCTTTCCATATCCAGAAAATCAGCCAGCAGACGGTCATTCAGCTCCGGTGCGAGAATCTGCAAAAAAGAAACAGTCCCGTATTTCTTACCCATACGGAACTGCTTGCCGGTGCGGAACTCAAAGGAGCTTGGTGCAATAAAATCCTTTGTGGACAGACCGGAAGGAGCCAGCCAGTCCCATTCAAACTGGAATGGGAGCTGTTCGTCCATGTGGAATACCGCATGAAGCTGAGAAAGCCTTTCCTTACCGTCCAGTGTTCTGGCGGCTACACCAAGACGCTTGAAGTTATTGAGTATATCGGTCTCAATACGCTCCAGGCGGGGCTTGGCAGCTTTGATACTGTCCGCGTCGATACCAAAGGTCAGGTATTTGGTCTTGATGAGACCGTTGTTACCTCTGGCCAGCTGATTTTGCAGCATTGTGGTGTATTCTTCGCGGATACTGTCAAAGGCGTCCCTCTGGGGCGGGATGGAAATGGAGTTAGCAAAGGTCTCCTCCGATGCCGCAAGGTTCAAAAAAGACAGCTGGAAGTGAATCGAGCTGTCAAAATAATTGAGGAAATCACACCAGCCCTCAAAGATCGCGGTCTTATCTTCATTTTGGGAGAGCTGATAGTTGATGTCCTGAAACTGAATGGTCTTTGTGTAGTGGTTGTCCGATACACGGCAGATCCCGTCCGGCCACATCCGTTCATAGGGGATACTGTCCTGTGCCGATTTTCCTTTTTTGTCCGTGCGGTTGGCGCGGGCAATGGCCGCTTCAATCTGCTTCTTATCGGCGCGGGACAGCTTTTTCTTTGTCTTTACCGGCTGCACGGTCTTTTCTTCCGGTTTTCCCAGCAGACGGCGCAGCCAGCTTTTCATTGCGGTGAACAATGTCATACACCTCCTTATCGAGCATTTCCTGCCGCTTTAATACGGCATAAAAGTTATTGGTCTGGTAGGGACGCTGCTTGGGACGGATCACAGCCACTTTTAGAATGTTGCCCACGATCTTTTCCAGGGGCTGTCCATGCTTTTCGTACATAGCCAGCATAAAGAAGGGCAGCATAACCAGCATCATACACATAGCCGCTACACTGTTTCCGGTAGGTTTTCTGAGCAAAAAGAAAAGCGGTACGCCAATAAGCGCTCCGCCCGTGAAGCAGATAAGCTGCCGCTTGGTCAGATTGAACATGACCTTTGTTTTGACTTTTGTTAAGTCCTTGGGTACGGGTACATAAGCCAATGTGGAAACCTCCTTCCGTTTTAATGTGCCTGAAAGACTGATTTTGCGAGACTGCCGGTTTTGAACAGCGTAAAGCACAGCAGTACGGTGTAGCCCACGCAGCTCCAGATCGCCATGATGATGTCATCTTCCAGAGCGATGTTCTGCACCAACACAGCATAAATTGCCACGCAGACGATGATGAGAAACGCCTGAAAGCCCAGCGCCAGCAGGGAACGGAGGTAGTTCTGTCCCATACCGCCCCATTCCTTGCCCATCATGGCAGCCATTGGAACGGGAGCCACCGAAGTCACAAGGTAAATCTCGATCATACGGCCATAAATGACGATAAAGATACAGATATACAGCGCCCACATGGTAATGCCGATAAAGAGGGATTGAAACCAAAGCCCGAACAGCGGTCCCAGATCCATTTCCATCAGCCTCGGTTCCAGATCGGTCATAACTGAGGAAATGTCAATAGACGCATCCGAACCGATGATTCCTGCCGCCTGTGCCACCACGCTCTGCGCCATATCAAAGACGCCCATCACGATATTCCAAGTGTTAGTGACAATCAAAATAGCGGCGGCGCTCTTGAACACCCACTTAAAAATCATCCAGGTGTCCACATCATGCAGGTTGTTCTTGTCTGCGATCATCTGGATCAGGTCTACGGTCATCACGATAGCCAGGATCACGCCTGCAATCGGCACCATGATGGAGTTGGACAGATTCTCAATCATACTGAAAATACTGCCATTCCATCCCTGCGGGGTCTGTCCTACCTGTACGGATATATCCGCGACCTGTTGGTTTACGCTGTCAAACATCCCCGAAAGGTTGCTCATAATACCGCCCACCAGCATTTCTTTCAGCCAATTTGTCAGGGCTTCAAGTAAGAAATCCATACGGTGTCAACCTCCTTTCCGCCGCCCCCGCAAAACTGCGGGAGCGGCAAGGATTTCATACAGGGACGCTTAGACAGAGAAAAGCCCGGAGAGCAGAGGTACAAGAACCATGCCGACTACGGCTACACCAGCGCCGGCCATGAGCTGCTTCATGCCCTGGGATTTTGCACCAGGGTTGTCGTTGCCGTAACCTTCGAGCAGGTTGATAACGCCCCAGATACCGAGACCGGCACCGAGCGCGATAACGAGGGTCTGAAGAACGGTGATTGCCTGTTCAAAAAATGCCATATAGTTTGTTAGCCGGAATCTGATTAAAAAATAGGTTTGTCATGTTTCATAGGCATACAAAAGCCGGAACAATCTGCCGCCCGGGTTTCGGGGGCATGATTCCGGCTGTCCTCCTTTTTCATTATTTTTTCTTGCGATTGTCCGCTTTGTACGCCAATGGCCCGTAGAGGGCAGATGCGGCGAATAGATAAGATCACTCCCTTCAAAAGCGGAACGAAGTTAAGCGCCCTTTGTGTCTACTTCATATACATCGCAGACCTCATTGGGCTTGAGTTTCAGCCTTGCGGACAGGAATGCTTCAATGTCAAAAGCGTTCTTGTCATCCGCGTCGGCAGTGTACTTGAAATTGGGGTGCTTGGTAATGTCGTACTTATCCGAAAGGAATGGCCGCACACCGCGCAGCTGGAGGATACACTTGCCACCATCCATAACAGCAAGCTCATCCTGGCTCATCAGCTCTTTCCCCAATTTTTGATAGTTGAGAGAGTGGGAAGTTTCCCGGCCACGGCTCTCTCCGGTGTTGTAGGTGTCGATGGTTTCCTTGCCCAGCACGGCAGCCAGCTCCTTGAGGGTGGTTGGCTCCTTACCGCCCAGGAAGATGGAAGTATCCATGTTGCCGATGATGGTATCCGCATTATCCTTATAGATCGCCTTGAGCTGACTCTGCGCCTGCAACACCAGACAGGCGGAAATCTCACGGCTTCGGATGGTGGCCACCAGCTTTTCCAGCTTAGGGATCTGGCCGATATTGGCGCACTCGTCAATGAGACAGCGCACATGGATCGGTAGCCTGCCGCCATACACATCGTCGGCTTTTTCGCAGAGCAGATTAAACAGCTGGGTGTAGCACATAGAGATCAGGAAGTTAAAGCTATCGTCCGTATCACTCATGATGAGGAACAGGGCAGTTTTCCGGTCTCCCAGAGTGTCCAGCTCCAGCTCATCATAGGCTGTGACCTCACGCAGCTCTGCAATGTCGAATACCGCAAGGCGCGCACCACAGGAAATCAGGATCGACTTGGCTGTTTTTCCGGCGGCCAGCTTATATTTCTTATACTGGCGCACCGCAAAGTGGTTTGGCTTCTCGGCTTCCAGTGCATCAAACATCAGATCCACGGGGTTTTTGAACTCCTCATCATCCTCACGGACTTCCATGGCGTTGATGAACTCAATGAGGGTGGAGAAGTTCTGCTCCTCCACCGGAGCCTCATAGTGGATATACCCAATCAGCGCGCAATACAGCAAGGTCTCTGCTTTGACCCAAAAATCGTCCCCGGCCTTGCCTTCGCCTTTGGTATTGGCGATCAGCGTTGTGACCAGCTTCAAGATGTCCTTTTCGCTATGGATATAGGCGAAAGGGTTATAGTGCATGGATTTCTTGAAGTTGATGGTATTGAGGACCTTGATCCGGTAAGGCTCATAAATGACCTTGCCGTGCTTATCCTTCATGGGCTTTCCGTCCTTTCCCAGTTTGGGTGCGCCCCTTTGGAGCATTTTCCCGCACTCCACCAAAATGGTTCCCTTCGGGTCTGTGACCACATAAGAACTGTGCATCTGCATCAGATTCGGTTTGAGCCAGAAGCGGGTCTTACCGGAACCGGAGCCGCCAATCACCAGCACATTTTTGTTTCTGGCAGTCTTTGGGTCCTTGGGGCGGCTGTTCATTGTCAGGCTCTCCGTTTTCGTCAGAATCACATTGTTCTGGAATACCGGGTCGATGTAGGGTGCAATGTCCTGATGGGTTCCCCACCGGGCGGAACCGTATTCCATGCCGTGCCTGTACTTCTTGGCGTTCTTGCTTTTCAGGTACACAGCCAGCCGCAGGCCGCCGCCGCAGCACAGGCCCACCAGCAGGTCCAGCGGGTGCAGGCTGGGCCACCAGCTGGCCAGCGCCACCGGCAGCGTGGAGAAGAACGAGAGCATTTTTGCCGAAGCGTCCGCACCCACGGCCATCCGCCACGCTTTACCGAAGTTGGTGGAGAAAAGCCCCATCAGTATATACGGCAGATTCAGCAAAATGAGCTTTTTGATGTTCAGCTGCTTTTTCATCGTTCCAGCTCCTTCCGCTTGTTCCGGTCCACGACGGCGTGTTTTACCAGTTCTTTGAACTGGCTCAGCTTTGCCAGCACGGACGGGCGCTCGGATTTCTCCGCCTTTCTGACCTTTTTCCCGGTGTACTCGGTAAAAGCAGCGGTCAGGGCATCCGCGTCCCGACCCTTGAAAAAGATCAGGTACTTGGGTGGGGAGCTGCTGCGGTCCTTCTTCACCGCATAGTCCACGCCGTATTTCCGGGCGATCTTCTCAAACTCCTTGATGGAGGGGTCGGTGATCTCGATGTTGGAAACGCCCTGATTCTGGCCGATCAGCTGCTTCACCGTCTGCTTGCCGTGGGGAATCACGGGGGTATCCCGGCTTTTCTGCTTTTGCAGCTTCTTTTCCTTGCGGTGGGCAAGGTACTTGGTGATGGCGGCTTTCATCAACCGCCCGGTAAACTTTGTTCCGCTGACTACCAGCGTCAAAGTTCTGTTTTCCACTTCTTCCTGCATTTTCTCGCCTCCTTTCCACGAAGTTTGCAGGGAATCTCTTTTTTTGCTAAGGCGGAACCACCAGCCGCCGCAGAAGATAACGCTTCATACCGCCCTCCTTAGCGTAACTGGTCAGAACGGTCATAGTGCAGATTGCCCTGGCGTACCTTTGCGTGGCTCAAAATCTTAATCTGCCCCTTTTCCTGACTATCCAGTGCTTTTTCATAACCGGTATCCGACAGGAACAGGCGTGTTCGTTCGCCTTTCCAGCCAACAGGGGAATCGTTCGTCAGCACATCAAAAATAATCATGTGCCGGGTGTCCTCCGCAAAACGCTGGAGATCCATATATCCATGACCGTGATAATTCTGCGCTCCTGCCTTTGCCCGCATTTCTTCCATCAGCTGCCCTATGGTCCTTCCCTCAGACATCATGCTTGCTCCTTTCTCCCGGCAGTTCCGGGCAATAAAAAAGCGACCATTTACCAGCCGCCATACAGATCGTGATTTACTTGTGAGGTGTAATGATTGCTTATCGTGGTCGGTGCATTGAACAGAACGGTCAGAAGATACTGCTTCATGTTACGAATTTCCGTGGTGTTCTTCTGTAAACAGTCCATGACAAACTCAATGTGCGAGTTATCCAGCTTCAAGAACCTGGAACGAACGATTTCATGCGGAAAATCGCTTCCTGCAATACGGGTGGTCTTTCGCTTTGCACAGACCGTTTCCACGATCAACTCCACAATTTCGTCCAAATCCTCCCGATAAGTTTCATAGTGCTGACACAGGTATTCATACCCGATATTCTCCTGAATCAATTCCCGATAACTCTCTATCTCTGTGAGTGACAGCGCATCCCTTCCTTTCCGTTCCGGCAGACAATCTGCCGCGCAATCCCGGAAGGGAATGGAATCGGTACTTGATCCATAAATATTTTGTTTTTGAGTATTTGATTTCTCTATATTTAATTCTGCGGGCTTTTCCGTATCCGGTTTTACCATATACGGGTTTTCCGTATCTGGTGAATCCGTATCCGGTTTTCTAAGCTGTGGCTGCTCGTATATGACATACTCCGTATCACTGATGCGTCCCTGACTGTCACGCAGTTTGTGCCGCACAATGTAACCGGCAGCCTCCAATTCCCGCAACGCAGCGCCTATGGCATCCACGCCCTCCTTACAGATCTTTGCAAGACCACGGGTGGTGTAATTCCAGTCCTCCGGTAAAGACAGCATCATGGAAAGCAGCCCCTTGGCTTTTAACGACAGATTTGCATTTCGTAAATGATGATTGCTCATCACGGTATAATCACGGGTCCGTTCAATGCGAAAAACGGCCATCGACCTCACTCCTTCCGAATTTTTGGTACAAAAAAACCGCAATCCTCATCCCAAAGAATTGCGGTGTTCAACACTTTTCAAATTTTCTTGCATAGAACCAAAACAGCGGCTTTCGAGGACGCGCCTCTGTAAATGGCTCCTCCTGGGCGAAAGGAAGTGTTTGCATCACTCGGTCAATATCCGTTGATTCCATGTCATGCTGAGATTTGCAATCTTCCCGGATTGCTTCTTGAATTTCCTTTACCGTACACATAGTCATTCCTTTCCTTTCGTTGTATGGGTTTATGAGCGGCGGCGTTTTCCCGGTTTGAAATCGAGGATATGTCCCTCAATCACACGAGCATAACGCTTGATCTTGATCTCCCGGCACTGCTGGCTTTGCAGGGCGGCCTGATACCCGTCCTCGGTCAAAAACAGCCGCATTTCCTCTCCGGGGCTGCCGTAAGCTGTGCTGGGACGCAGGACGGAAAACTCAATCATCCAGCGTGTGTTATCCCAAAACCTCTCTACGGCGAGAATGTTGTGTCCCTTCAGCTCACGGGCTGAAATATCCCTCATAGACGGCTCCTTTCATCGTTCCTGGTCTCTCTGACGCTTTTTCTGCCATGCCTCCAGCAGCTTGATGATGGTTTCCTGCATCCGCTGGGGCGTATAGCTTTTAGGGAAATACTTCCGCAAGGTGTCAGAGGTAAATGTCACTCGGTCCAGATCACTTTTCTTTTCCTCACCCATGATGACACGCATCATATCAAGGGTCAGATGCCCCTCCTGACTGTATTTTTTGAGCCGCTGGGCTTGAGAAAGAGAAGGGGTAGCCTGTTCGCTGTCCATTGCATCCAGCAAATCCCTCTGTTCCTCTTTTTTGAGGAAGGACAGCTCATAAGCAGGATTTAAGGCAATTTTCTTTTCATCCACCATGTCCAGCAGTTCGGGAATCAGCTCGGTCAGACGGATAAATCTCTGAATTTGATTCTTACTCTGTCCAACCTGTTCAGCTAAAATATCTCTGGATTTTCTACCATCGGACTTGTGCCCAACTTGGGCACAAGTTAAATCCACTCGCTCTCCCTGGTGCTTCATAGCCTCCAACTTCATTTTATAGGCAAAGGCCCTTTCACTGGGAAGCAGGCTTTCTCGTTGCAGGTTGCTGTCAACCATAATGATCGTGGCGGCATCATCATCCAAATCCCGAACAATGACCGGCATGGTCTCCTTTTCTGCCAGCTCACTGGCTCTGTGCCGCCTGTGTCCGGCTACCAGCTCATAACCGCCCTCCGGGTCCGGTCGAGCAATCGCCGGAACCAGAACGCCATACTGCTTGATACTGTCAGCGGTCTCCATCATGGCTTCGTCATCCTTGACTTTGAATGGGTGGTTCTTAAAGGGATGCAGTTCAGACAGCGGAATCTCCTGAATCTTTTCCAGCTTTGCATCCTGACGGCCTTCTTCGGTGGAGAACAGATCATCTACCGAGGCCAGCTCTATTTTTTTCGCGCTGCTTTTCAAGTTTCAACACCTCCTTCATCAGATTTCGATACCCCTCTGCCACTTTGCCGCCAGGGTCATGGGCAAAAATGCTTTTTCCCTCGGCGCTAATTTCCTTAGCCCGGACAGAGTGGGGAATCTCTGTGCCGAATACTTTGATCTTGCTGCCATAGGTCTCCCGCAGGAGCGCGGAGATCTCTTTGGCAAAGTTGGTTCGGCTGTCCACCATCGTCAGCAGGATACCGTCTATCTGGAGCTTGGGGTTGATCTGCCGCTTTACCTTGTTTACCGTGGAGAGCAGCTGTTCCAGCCCTTTGGCGGGCAGATACTCCGCCTGAACGGGAATGATGATCCTGTTCGCAGCGGCCAGCGCATTGACTGTGAGCATACCCAGGGAGGGCTGGCAGTCGATGAGGATATGGGAGTATTGCCCCTTCAGCGTGTCCAGATATTGCCGCAAGATAGTCTCGCGACTCATGGCGTTTACCAGGGATACCTCCATACCGGATAACTGGATGTCCGCAGGCATCAGGTCTACACCCTCTGGGTGGTGCAGGATACCCTCGCCGGGACGAAGCGGCTCATCCATCAGGATATGCCCCATAGCGTCTGACAACGTAAAGGGCAGCTTGTCCGGCTGGGGATGGCCCAGGCTGATTGTCAGGCTCCCTTGCGGGTCCCCGTCGATCAGCAGGACTTTCTTTCCGGCCTGCGCCAGCCCGATTCCCAAGTTGGCACAGGTCGTTGTCTTGCCAACGCCGCCTTTCTGGTTGGCAATGGCGATGATTTGCGTGTTCATTGACTTCACCTCATTTCTAATTATTGCTGTTGCTTCTGGAAATAGAAAAAGCCGCCACTTCAAAATCATAAAGTGACGGCCCTTTCTAATGCCGGAATCTCTGAAACAAAAAAGCACCCAGTTATTTGTTACTGAGTGCCTGCATTAGAATCGTATTTAATTGTTCAGATTTGGTCAGATTATGCCAAACCCTCCAGCGAAAAATCCGGTGTCTGAGAGTGCCAAATCACCCTCAAAAATACCCCCGAAATTGCTCTCTGGTTGTCCTATTTTTTAACCACTAAGGCCGTTTTTTGACCCCATTTTTGCCGGTTGTCCTATATTTAACCACTAAAAATTGGGTGAAAACGGCTCTCGTTTGGTCAAATCAAGTCAAACTATATCAGCCCGTTTAGGTATAAGAAAACCCCGGAAAACCTTGATTTTCCGGGGTTTTTGAACCATTTTGATATAGTCTGAGCAGTCGATTATCGCTTGCTGAACTGCGGAGCGCGACGAGCTGCTTTGAGACCGTATTTCTT
>ERZ1026890.240-NODE-240-length-41501-cov-11.343242_pt1 | contig 41501 bp, 37 predicted proteins | sample MGYA00380175_ERZ1026890 | MGnify/ENA primary metagenome ERZ1026890 (study PRJEB33269, sample SAMEA4719811) | human gut metagenome | biome: human-associated habitat; feature: organic feature; material: feces | place: Cameroon | collected 2013-10 ...
CCAGCACCTCTTTCGATGCCAACGCCCTGAACGCAGACCCGGCGCTGGGGCTGAGTTACATCATTGCGCCACCCCGGATGCAGCGGTATCTGGACGTTTCCGCCCAGATCTACAAGACCTACCTCATATATGTGTCCCCGGCAGACATCTACCCCTACTCCATCGACGAGGTTTTCATTGATGTGACGGGCTATTTGCCCTACTACCACATGAGCGCCCATGAACTTGCCATGACCATGGTGCGGGAGGTGCTGTACAATACCGGCATTACTGCAACGGCGGGCATCGGCACCAACCTCTACCTTGCAAAACTGGCCATGGACATCGTAGCAAAGCACATCCCTGCGGACAAGGACGGAGTGCGTATTGCGGAGTTGGACGAGCAGTCCTATCGGTATCTGCTGTGGAACCACCGCCCCCTGACGGATTTCTGGATGACCGGTCCCGGCACCGTCAAGCGGCTGGAAGCCCACGGCATCTACACCATGGGGGACTTGGCACGGTTTTCCATCCACGGGGAGGATCGTCTGTATGAGATTTTCGGCGTGGATGCAGAAATCCTCATCGACCACGCATGGGGCTACGAACCCTGCGGCATGGAGCAGATCAAAAGCTACAAGCCCAGCACCAACAGCATCAGTGAAGGGCAGGTGCTGACCTGCCCTTACCCCAATGATAAGGCAAAACTGATCGTCCGGGAGATGGCAGAGATCTTGATGTTCCGGCTCACGGAAAAGAAGCTGGTGACGGAATCCATCACCTTGGAGATAGGCTACGACCGGGAGAACGTGGACAAGGGCGGCTACCATGGCCTGACCCAGACCGACCGCTACGGCAGAATCATCCCCAAGGCGGCGCACGGTACCGTCCGGTTCGATGTCCCTACCAATCTGGGCAGCACCCTTATCAACGAAAGCGCAAAACTGTTTGAGCGCATCACCGACCCAGCATTGACGGTGCGGCGCATTACCCTCAACGCCAACAAGGTCACGCCGGACGAGGGCATCTATCAGGTGGATTTTTTCACCGACACCAAGAAGCTGGAAAAGGAGAAAAAACTCCAGCAAGCCATGCTGGGCATCAAGAGCAAATACGGCAAAAATGCCGTGCTGAAAGCCAGCAGCTACGAGGAAGGTGCTACCATGCGCCAGCGCAACGCGCAGATCGGCGGACACAGTGCAGGAGGGTCAGATGGAAAACTACAAAAATAGCAAAATCGGGCGGGAGACCGCCCAAAAGTACGGCGACATCCTGGAGATGGAGCGCCCCCAGACCGAAGAATCTCTCCGCAAACACCCCCGCATGACCTTACAGAACCGGGCAAAGATCTTCTCTCCCTTTGCAGCACTGCGGGGTTATGATGAGCAGCTTGCCGCAGAAAAGCAGCGCACGGAGCGTATGACTAAGCGCATTCTGACCGAGGAAGAAATGTCGGCTCTTTCCGATAAGCTGATGCAGGTCACCAAGGGCATGACCATCACGGTGCGGTACTTCAAGGAGGACACCGCCCACCCGGAGATCCCGGCAGTGGGCAACTATATCACGCTGACCGGCAAAGCAGACCGCATCGACCCGGTATTCCGCACCCTGCAGGTGGGCGACACCGTGGTGCCCTTTGAAGATCTGGTGGAACTCAGCGGGGAGGGCATCATGGACATCGACCAATATCTCGGCATCTCAGAGGAATAGAAAGGGGCTGTCGCACAAGCCTCAACAAAAAGACCAGCGTTATTTAGCAAAATGACTTTACACTCTGGACTTTTGCTTTAACGTTACGCTTGAATGTGTCGTCAGCGAAAGATTCTATCGAACCATCCGTTTTTTCATTCGTGTCGCAATTTTTTCAGCGTCTCAAACGTATCTAAATTAAAGTGGCATATCATCTTCCTATTCACACATCCTTGCCGTTTTCAGACAGGAGGTTGCTTTTATGAAAGTATCTGCCGACTATCGTATGCTCGCTCTCGATGCCCTGCGCGGAAAATGGAAAACTGCTGTTCTGACAGGCATTGCCGCCAGTGCGCTCGGCGCTACCATTGTGAACAGTTCCAACAGCATCGCATCCAATTCAAGCCAAAGCATCGATGTCGATTTTGAATTGTTCTCCCAACCCAACGGCGGTCAGCTGCTTTCTGTTCTGCTTGTCGGCATTGGTCTGTGGGCAATCCTCCAACTGATCTTGGGCGGTGCAGTTCGACTGGGATATGCCCGCTTTAATCTGAATCTCGCAGATGGAAAAGACGCGGCCTTCTCAGATTTGTTCTGTCAGAAAGACCGTCTGCGGGATGGCTTCTGCATGAAATTCTTACAGGGTCTGTACATCGCCCTCTGGTCACTGCTGTTGGTGATTCCGGGAATCGTGAAAACATACAGCTATGCTATGACACCTTACATCATGGCCGAGCATCCCTCGCTGACCGCAAATGAAGCAATCACAGAATCCCGGCGGATCATGGATGGCAACAAATGGCGGCTGTTCTGTCTGGATTTCAGCTTCATTGGCTGGGAGCTGCTCTGTGCGCTGCCACTGTATGCCGGGTATTTTCTGGTTCTCAAATATTTCTCCGGTTCAGAGGCTATGGCGATTTCTATTGTTCTTCTGCTGACAATTCCATTGAGCATTGGTTTCTTTTTTGTACGCCCCTATGAGGAAGCTGCATGGACCACTTTCTACCGCGATATTACCGCAGCACCTACCGAACCGGATGAAGCAGATTGATTTTTATCCGAGAAAACAAGAAAAAATGGGCTGTTGCACTGGCTTTTATCCTTGTGCAACAGCCCTTTTCTTTACTTCAACAGCTTGTTCAATTCACTATAATAGTTTACTGGAGCTTGGCGACAATTTCTTCAGCAGACATACCGCTGGCAAGCAGCTTTTTCAATACAGATTCTGCTTCAGCTTTCTTGGATTCTTCAGCGGCCTTTTTTTCGGCTGCTTCTTTTTTTGCCTCTGCTTTTGAAAGTTCCTTTACTGCAACCTTCAAAGCGGATTTTTTGCTTTTCAACTGTTCTTTCAGTACGCTGATGTTGTCAGACAATGCGGCAATCTCGGTTTCAATTTGATCCTTGGCAGCGGTCTTTTCAGCAACAACAGCTGCATAGTCAATATTTGCCTTCTTGGTACGCACTGCATTCTTGCTTCCTTTTGGTCTAGGCATAGTAGTCCCTCCATCTAGTATTGGAATTTAGCTAATATAAGTATATTCTTTCTGCCTTGAAATGGCAAGACTCTCTTATGTCAGTTGAATGATGGTGTCTGAAAATCAGGGAAGAGTATTCGCATCAGGTAAACAATATACCCAAAATGGGGCTGTTGCAAAATAGCTTTAACGAAAAAAATGAGATAGACTTCCCCAAAAGGGGTTGCCTATCTCATTTTTTGTTGTATGCTGAAACTTCAATGAACCAACTACAACATGAACAGTATACAGGAAAGGGCGCATATATTTTGCAACAGCCCCTTGCTGCATTTCTTCCGTTGTTACGGCGGTTCTCGTCAGGAGAGCAGCGAAGCGGCAAGCTGCCGTGCCTGCTGCGGGGTCACCTGCTGCACATTGCTGACAAATTCCGAGGGGTTTGCCGAGAAGATGGCATTCACTGCAATGGGGGCATTTCCGGTGTAGGAGCAGTCCACCACTCGCTCGCGCTGGGGCGTGTCGTTCTGGGCATCATCGCCGTAGACCGTCAGGCCGTAGATGGCACCGGCAAACACGGTCTGCGTGCCCTCTGCGGTGATATCGCTGGTGCAGAAGGCAGGGGTCATGCTGCTGTCCAGCAGGATGGAGCCTGTGTTCAGGCAGTTCTCCATCGCGCTGCGGTAAGACACCGCCACGATGCCGCCCGCGCAGGGTCCGCCCAGCACCTGAGTGACCTTGTCGCCCAGAGTGGTCTCGTTGGTCACGTTGCCTGTGACAAGGCTGTCAAAGCCGGCAAAGTCCTGCGCCCCATCGCCAAAGACGATGTCGCCGCGGTTCACGGTGTTGGTAACGAGGCAGGCCGGGGCAGCGGGGTCGTTGGAGACATACCCAGCCACACCGCCGCCCACGATGCCACCCAGACGGCCGCTGGTGGTGGCAGAGCGCACGTTGCCGGTGTTTTCGCACTTTTCGATATGGATGGTCTCTCCCTTTTTGTCGCTTATCACTGCGCCCAGAATGCCGCCTGCCATGTTGCGCTGCACGGTCACGGTGCCGCTGTTGCGGCAGGCGCTCAGCTGCAGTTCGGTGCCCACAGGTGTGGTGCACGGGCCAACGCCGCCGCCCACGATGCCGCCTGCACTGCTGTCGGCGTTCACGGCACCGCTGTTCGAGCAGCGCAGCACCTCGCAGTGATCTCCCCCCGGGATGTCAGCCATGCCAACGATGCCGCCCACCCAGGTGCTGCCGACGACCTCGCCGGTGTTGGCGCAGTCCTGCAGGGTGAAGTCCAGCTTGCGGGGGGTCAGCTGACCGACCAGTCCGCCGGTGTTGTTCTGACCGGTCACGTCTGCCTCGTTGCGGCAGTCCCGGATCACAAGGCGGCTGTCAAGGGTGCCGCTGTACACATCGCCCACTAGACCGCCGGTCTGTGAGCCTGCCGACTGGATGGCTCCCTTGTTGACACAGTTCCGGATCTGTGTGTCGGAGGCAACGGCGGAGGAATTGCTTGCCGTGCCGACAATACCGCCCACAACGGCGTCCTTGTTCTGGCTGGTCAGGGTGCACTGGCTGGTGCACTCCGAAACGACAGCTCCGGAGCCGGTAGCACCGTCTACAGTGCCGGCAATGCCGCCCAGTCTGGTCCGTTCCACAGAGAAAACTCCACTGCTGGTGCAGTTTTCAAGGACACCACTGGACAGGTCCGCCACGATGCCGCCAACGGCGTAGCAGTCGGAAAGCGCCTCGATGCTGCCGGAAAAGCTGCAGCGGCGAATGGCAGTATCGTGTCGGGCAGAAGTGTCCTTGCTTTTGACGAGGCTTCCGGCAAGGAGACTGCCGGCAATTCCGCCAATACTGACATCGTGGTAAAGACTGTCCTTGCAAACGATTTGAGAATCGGAAACGGCGCAGTTTTCCAGAACGCTGTAAAGGCAGGTACCCGCAAGGGTGCCGACCTTGCTGGCATTGCCGCTCGCAACGATGCGGCAGTGGTCCAGCGTCAGACCGCAGACATCGGCGTTGTAGAGAGAATCAAACAGGCCGATGTCGCAGGTATTCTCCGAGATGTCGTAGAGATACAGGCCGGAGACCGTGTGCCCCTGACCGTCAAAATGACCGGAGAATGTCTCAATGGGCGTCCAGCCGTATTCCGGGGCCTTTTCTGCCCACTGGTCAAAATCGACGGTGTCGTTTAGGGCAATGTCCGTTGTCAGAACATAGTACGCGCGGAGCAGCTCGTCTCTTTTGACTGAGGACTCCCAATTGTTGGAAATGTCTGCCAGATAGGCCAGCTGCTCTGCCGTGGCAATCTGGTAGGGGTCGCTTTCGGTGCCGGTGCCGCCCGCAAAAGTATCGGCGGGCTGGATGGTGGAAGGGGCCACCAGCGCCGGGTCCACCTCGACCGTCCGGGCCGTGGTGGAAGCAGCCGGAGCGCTGTCTGCCTTGGGAGACGCAGGTGCGCCGCCGCAGCCTGCAAGGCCCAGCAGCAGCGCCGCCGCAAGGACGCCGCAAAGGATTCGTTTCATGGTCAAATTCTCCTCTTTTTGGGGGCGCAGAGCCTTCTGTGCCGCAGTGGAAAAGCATACACCCCAATTTCTGATGTAGTTAATAGTCAAAACGCTTAGCCAGTACGAGCTTGCCATTTTGAGATACATAGACATCGTAATCATTAGTTCCCATGCTGGGGACAATTACAAGTCCTTGATCTGTTACTCGTTCAATACTTCCGTCCACATCGCTGTAAGTCGGCTTTCCATTATACGAGCTGAGTGCTATCGTATAGCCGCACGAACCGTAAACGCTGCCGGCATTAAACAGCGCATATGTTTGTTTTCCAATCGTGAGATAACTATCACTAAAATCGTTCTGCTCGATGCTTTTCGTGTTGTAGGGTTCGCCGGCCATGTGGTTAGACTTAGTGATAACAGGCGTTACATTTCCGATTGGGTCAATATAGTAAACTTCGATATAGTCCCACTGAGTATATTGACTGTTTTCCTTGCCACCAAAAGCATAGGCTTCTACTTTTCCATCGCCATCGTAATCATTTACAAGGTATTTCCACCCAGAGCATCCTCTGGGAAGCGAAACGTGGGACATGGCACGTTCAAAAACAGAATCGCCACCGCCTGAACCACTGCAAGCAGTCAGCAATGCAACGGTCAGAATAAGAATCGCAATACGACTGATTAAACTTGATTTTTTCATGGGTTCCTCCTACATTTTATTGCTAATTATAATAGACGAATCTATCACGACCGTACCGCTTAACCGATATGGTGAGCCGCCTTCCACGTTAAATGGAGACAGCTCCATAGAGCCATTTGTTACCTCTAACAATTTGCTTTCATATGCGTCATACTCATCGTCTGAAATCGGCTGCCCTTGTTCACCAAATTTATAAATCGGCTTTTCCAGAATTTCATCTCCATTAGCTGTTAGAGATAATTCTCTAATGGTTGCACTGTTATATCCTTGGTGGACATAATTATCAACATCGATAAGATTATACATTCTATTATCAAGCCTTCTTAGATACCATAGCAGTCCAGATCCGCCCTGAACATTCATATCATAATCATGCTTTAACAGCTTGACCCCATTCGACTGCCATGTATAGACATAGCCATCTTCTGTATAGGCATCGCCTCCCCAGTCCGGGATGTCCTGATAATTCACAACGAGTAAATCTTCGATACCATCATGTGTCACATCAGCCTTTAAAGCAATATAATGCCCGCTAAAATTCTGTGCAACAAAATCTCGATAGATATTTTCGATTTCTTGTGCGGTTGGAACACTTCCTTCCTCGGAAGGTTCTTCTACTACTTCTGATTCAGCAGGTACTTCTTCAGATGGTGCTGTTTCTTCGCTGGACGAGGGTTCTTCTTCAATTACATCGGAAGACGGTTCAACTACAGATTTCAGACTTGTCTTGATACTGGTTTGGGCTTCATCTTTTCCCTCAACCGAATCGTTCACACGGCAAGAGGCTGTAAGCGAAAATTCTGCAAGAAGTGTGTTAATGGGGTCAATTTGATTTGTCTGGATAGCGTTTTTTGCTGTATCGTCAAAGAAGAGTTTGCCATTGTTCACATCTCTAAATGCACTGTAGCATTTTTTCGATAGAATCAAACTCATCATCTGACTCTGGCAAATATAGCTCACATTTTCAGCTGTCATGTCCTGTTGCAAAAGTGCTTGAGATACTCGCCACATCGTTTCAGCGACATCTGCATAAACAGGCATCTTACGCATTTCACTGAATCCTTTACTCAAATCCGGCAGCAAGAGATCAAATCCGGAACCAATACCTTTTACAATCGAAACATAAGGAACAAAGTCTGCGCCATTTTCCTGTGCAACAGCAACCAATGCATCTCCAATCGAGCTATAAATATCCGTGATATGGCTCTTCATATAGTTGCCAAATCGTTCTACAGCTACTTCCAGATAAAGTCCTTCTACGCTGTACCGAGTACTTTGGTAAAACTGTGCTGCATCGTCCAGCCCTAATGTAAATGGTGTATTTTGCTGTCCAACCAGCGAGTGTCCGGCTCCTCCAGTTGAAATATATCCTAAGAAATCACGATACTCAGTTCCTGTTTTAGTGGCCGCATCAAACTTTTTCATGGTATCTAGTGCCGCCATCAAAAACGGATGTACAGGTGAGAGCTTTGTGATTGCTTTTCGCAGTTCGGAGAACTGTCGCAAGAATCCCACTGCCGATCCAAACTGTTCTGTCAGATACTGCTCACGCAGAACATCATCAAGTTTCAAAATGATAGCATTTTCATCTATGTCGAACATTTCTTCGATGCTATCCAACTTTTTATTGATTTTCTGAGCAGTATCCCAAACGGTAGCCGTTTTATCAGCCAGCATATATCCGAGATCCGGATCAAACAGTTCTTTGCTGTACTCATAGAAAATATCTTGATAAATAGCAGTATCATAGCGGCTAATATCGGTATCGATTGCCGATTTGAACATTGCATCCCACCGAACATGAGACACCACATCTGTTACCATGATAGCGTGCAGCGAAGTCGTTCCACCCGTAAAGCCCTGCATCTGCTGGTAAAGATTGAATTTGTAGTTTGCTGTGTCTCCAACATATTCCCATAAAGAATTGGAATCCGATGTTATTCTAAGTGCGGCTGTTTCATCGTCCTGTTCCACCGTGACATTCAGCCATGGAAGCAACTCCGACATTGGAAGATACGTCTGCCCATTCATCGACACAATGCGTGAAATCTTTCCCTGATAGCGAAGTGCCAGAATCTGCATGGTTCCAGAACCCTTTTGAATCAGGATGTCTTTCATGCCAAGTTTGAATCGAACAGCATTTGAGCCTTCTTCATAGCTATACCGTGTTATTTTTTCATAATCCTCCGCAGCCAGATAGAAATCCGAACCGCTCCAGTAACCATCAAATTTTCTTGGTTCATCAGATTCCGTTGAGGTTGCAATAATCTGAATACTACTAGGTGTAAGGTCATTTTCTGCGGCAAATGCTGCGATGCTGGAAAGGTTGCTTAAGAAGAAAGCAGCCGCCAAAATAAAGGAGGTCAGCGATTTAGCTATTTTCGTAAGTTTCTGCATAATAGCTCAAAACACCTCCTGTAAAGGCATCTGCCTGTTCCTCCGTGAGTGATAGCGAATATGTATCGTCAGTTTTTTTCAGTTCAAGCGTCATTTCCTGCGTCAGATATGGCTGCTTTTTATAGACATCAGCAAAACTCGAAACATAATCGCTCAAACTTTGCTCGTTTTGTGAGTCGGTATCTGTTTGCTCTGCCGCTTTCTGAAAATCGTGGTTTCCAACACTGCAAATTGCTGTATAGCCATCCTGTGTTTTCTCAAGTGTCTTGACCTGAACCTGCATTTCAGAAGCGATTGCCTCCATAAGTGGGCTTATTCCTTCTTGGTCGCATCCTAAGGTAGCACACGCTTCTTGTTTGATGAGTTCTGCCGCTTTATCTTTTGTAAACGCAACGCTTCGCCACAAAAAGAACCCTGTCACACCAACAGTGACTATAAGGAACGCTACCAAAATTCCTACCCATGACTGCTTTTTTTGCTGTCGCTGGCGATGATGTTTTTTTGACTGGGGCATCGATTTTCTTACACCATTTTCTGATATGGGTCTGTTCGCACGCTTTCCAGAGATAGTTGCAGGATTTTTTCTTGGGGCAGGTGTTGGAGCTATATTCTTTGACGGCGAGTTCAAATCCGTTCCTTTATGAAATCCGTTACTCATCGTTATTCATCCATATTCGTATTTATTTTACATCGATGTATGTCACAACTGTTGCAAGCGCCGGATCGTAATGTTCTGCAAAGACATGATACTGGCTTCCCGATGTCAAATAATAACTGTTATAAAATGCACCATTTCCACTTCCAGTATCGACCCAAATTTTCGCTCTCTGTGCAGAGTTTTCTGTCCAGCGAGATTTTTGAAGCTCGCACATCTTTGCGGTGACCGTCGTTCCACCCATTGCGACAATAGACATTCCATAGGTGTTCTTGCTATATCGGGAATCAATTTCATTGTAGTTTTCAACGAAATAGGTGGTTACGATTGGCTTTGAAAAAATATAAATGGTTTCGTGAACAAAAGCGGGATTTCCGTTTAATACTTCCTCTTGGAAAATTCGCACCTGTGTTTTGTCCCCAGAAATAGTTATGGTTGTGCGATCAGTCCAGTTTCCATAATATGTGTTTCCTGCATCATCAGAATAACTTGTCCCGGTTTTTGTATAGGTCTTAGAATACCCATTGCCGCCAGCCGAGCCACCTGATGATGAACCGCAAGCTGTTAGCATAAATACTACCATCAGAAAAACGGCCAACATTTTGATTTTCTTCATCTGATTTTCCTCCTCGTTAACAACTTGGTTTTATAGTCTTTTAACCAATGCTATTTGCCAGCATATTCAGAATCTGCTGATAATCCACTTCTTTCAGGCCTTCGCCAGCTTTAGCAGGATATGCAGCAACGTTATCCCACGAATCCATGATCTGAGACCAGTATTCTTCTTCCGGGGCAAAGAGAACCAGTCGCTTGGCATTCTGATCCATGTAGCCTTTTTCCTGAGTAGCTGTATCTCCCCACCACTGAGTCAATTCCTGCAGGCTAGTAGGCATACCGTTGGGATAGTTGGGCAGAGATTTCGCATATCCCATTTCATGTGTCGGAGCATCCGTCCAAACAACGATCACATGACGACGCTTCGTTCCTGCATTATTCCAATCAGAGCGAATGGCATACGCCAGTGCTTCCAGACCATCTTCAGGAATATCTCCGCCGCCTTCTGCACGAATGCTCTTTACGGTTTCCTCGAAGTCCTTTTCTTCTGCGGGCAGATTAAAGAAATCCGTCACCATCATTGCATCATCGCCATCTGCCGCATAATCGCGGAACGCAATCACGCGAACACGAAGCTGAGCAATTTTTTTCTGCTTGTTCGTCATCATCTTCTGAACATCCTGATAGAAATTCAAGGCGTTATTTTTAACTTTATCGATCAAACCACCCATGCTGCCGGTTGCATCAATGCAAAACACCATATCCACGTTATAGTCAAAGCTGAAGTTCATAAGTAATTCCTCCTGATTCTTAATTTAAGCTACCTGCTTGTTTGAATTTTCCTGCGGTTTTTTGACTTTTATAAATGTTGATTCTAAGGGATGCTTCTTTATCATTTTGAGTTGCTTCATGGTTTACCGTTTGCTGCGCCTGTACCTTTTCGCCAGAAAGCAACCTAACCACGGTGTCCATAGAATATCGTTTCACAGGGTCTGTTTCCAGCATTCCAGAGATAATGCCCACCATATCTTGCGGAACATCATCTCCGATTCGCAATTTATCACCACTTAAAAGCCCCTCAAATACATAATCGTATTTTTCTCCGCTAACAAAATTGGGGACACTTCCTTGAAATACTTGGTGAAAATAAATACCTAAAGCAAACACATCCAATGGCTTTCCAACTCGAACATTTTCACCGGCTGCAAACAAATACCCTTCTGGCGCTAAATAGACAACATCGAAATTGAAGTTCTCCGGGTCTCTCGGTGGATCAGCTTCAAAAAAGCTGTTGTCAAAATCAATTGTTTTTGTTGTGAGCCACCCATCACGGCTTTTCTGGAAAAGAACATTGTCCCACTTTAAATCGCCATGAACAATACCTGCCTGATGGAGTTTCCAAATACTATGGGCAAGCGTTTTGCAAAGAAGTTTTTGCTGCACATGATTTCCACCAGTCATCCGTGAAATGTCATCTGGCGTGAACTTTTCTGCTGAAATGCATGGCATCGCAATATAGTAGTGGCCATCGCAGCGGAAGAAATCCACAATCCGTACATTGTTTCCATCAGATGCTTCATTGATCGTTTTGTAAAGCAGCATTTTTTGGGCTTCATATCGTTCACAATATTTCCGCTTTTTTTCAGCTTGCGGCGCAGAGTACATTTCAGCATTTTGCGGGTAGACGGGGCTTAAAAACTCTTTCAAAAAATATTCTTGCCCATCCTTTTGTGCAATTCCCCATTTGCTGAATCCAGCATTGTCACTTTTTAATGTGCCCGCGACAATGTAGCCATTATAATCTGTGTATTTCATTTCACATCACCTTGATCTGACAGATAATCCTCTGCGTACTCAAGCCACATTTTGCGTTGCTGTTCCTCAGAACTCTTATTCCATTTTGAAAGGTATGTTTTCATCAGAAACTCATGGCGTTCTTCAAAAGTCGCCCTAAGCTCATCAAATGTTGCATAGCCAAATCCTGCCAGACACATTGTATAATCGTCTGCCGAGATTTTTTTCAGAATTCCGAACAGTTTTTCCTGCCAGTCTTCAATACAGTAGCTTTGGCGTAAGGTATCCAACAAGAGAATTTCAAAGTGGATAGGGGACTCCACATACCCAAAACAGCCATCTGTCGCAGTTATCACCACACAAGGGTCTGAACAGCAGATTTTCTTTTCATGCAGATGAAATGGTTTCGATGCGCTACAGATACTGGTCATAATCCCATCACTGCGCATATCTGGTTCATCGCTTGTGCGTTGCACATCATCTACGGTTATTTGCTTTAATCCCTTAGCAGTGAGAAGAAAACCACGAGAATCACCACACCATAGGTAATCAACTGTCATCTGAGACTTTCCCGTTCGACAATTTGCTACTACCGCTGTCGTTGGGAAATCTTTAGCCATTGAGCTTCGGATACCACTATTGCTTTTACTGTTTCTTTTATAACTTTGTAGGGCATCATTCAAATGTCGATTCAGCAGCTCCTGTGGTTCCTCATTTTGAAACCAGTCATATGTGACTCCACTGGCAATGCGTGATGCGAGATACGCCCCGGTATGCCCACCATATGTGTCATAAACTTTTGCACCACTACCACCGCAGCCATCAAATACACTCAGTAGTACAGCGTCACCATGTGCACCGATAGCGTAGCTATCTTCACAGAGATTGACTTTCTTCTCTCCATTTACGAAGAATAAGGTAGACAGAGCCATTTCATTGTCACGCCCTTTTCTGGCTATTTTCATGCAAATGTCCCTTTCCGTTATGTAATAGAAGGTGGTAGGCTGTCTGGCATGGAATATGCTTGTTTACGATGTGTTTTTACTGATGGCTCCGTGTTATCATCCTTCAATTCGGTCGACGTGCCTGAAGCACGCTCCTCGGTCTCTTGAGTTTTTTCATTCTCATTTTGCTCATCCAGTATTGGACTTTCCGAATCTGTTTTGGCAGTATCTACAGCCTGTTTAAGATAATCCAATACCTCTTCTTGCCGCATCTGATTTTCTTCGATACGCGTTATAGCCTGTGAAAGTGAATCCAATGTAGTTGCCTTATTGTCATTTTCAACAAGTGCTTTTTTCAAAGAAGAAATTTTCATACACAGCAACAATGTGCAAACAATCATTAAAAATGCAAGAAAGATCGTCTCCTTATCGATTTGTACTTTTGAGGAGACCTCACCCTTTACTAAACTTTTATCGCTTTGTAGCTCCTTTGAAAAATTTTTCTCGGGGAGATTTTGTTCTGTCTGGCTTTCAGTTTTTACGCTCTGGCCATTGACTTTATCTAACACCCCAAAATATCCGTTCGTAGCAAATACTGGGCCTTGTTCCTTTCCACACAAAGGACACTTGGTGTCTGTTTTTGCTAATGTTGCGCCACAATATCTACAAAACAACCGTACGCCACTCCTTTATATAAAGTCGAATTAAAAGGCATTATGCACTTGCACCACCTGAAGCAGCACTTGCAATCAAAACGATAATAACAATTCCAAGTGCAGTAACAAACAGAACCCCCTGAATCATCTCGCCTGTCTTCACTGCTTCACGATATTGTTCCTGCGCAGCCTGACCAATCAACAATCTGCATTCTGCGGATTTTCCCTCTGTAGAAGTAACTGTAATCGTAGCTTCACCTTCGCCAACAGCAGTTACCCAGCCACTCTCTGTGACTGTTGCCACTTCTGGATTGCTACTGCTCCAGCCTTGAATTTGCACTCGTTCATCACGCTTCAAATAATCGTTCAAATTGATCACATCGCCAACTTTAATGTCACCCAATTTTCCGGATTCTAGCATAGTACGATACGTTGAGCCGTATTCTTTAGCACGATCTGCCGAAAAATATACAGCACCCTTGTTAGAGCTGACATTCATCGTATAGCTACGGCTTCCTTCATTTGTGGATACACGGATGATCGTAGTGCCTTCCTTATATGCTGTGACATTTCCATTTGAATCAATAGATGCGACCTCTGGGTTACTGCTAGTCCAGTCTGCATATGTGATTGCTCTGAAAGAGTCCGAAATCTTCATTTGAGTTGTCGGATTTTCATTATCATAAGTAATGCAAAGAGAACTGCTGGAACTGCTTATTTCCAGCTCTGCATCTTTGACTACGCATCTAAAATTTAGTACCCGATTAGGATTGGACTTGCTGGTTGCGCTTACAACGGCGGTACCAAGTCCTTGTGCGGTAGCCGTACCATGCGAATTCACGGTGACAACAGTGGTATTAGAGCTAGACCATACATAATTGTCTCGCCGATACGATGAAATCATATCAAGACCCGGATAGCCAGTCGGATGCAAATTGTTTGCATGACGCTTAAGTACATACTCACTCGAATTTTCATCAGATTCTATATCCACTTGTTCCGCAGCGATTTTTTCCGATGTAGAGGAAGCTGCATCCTCCATGGGGGCTGCTGCAAAAGCGGGGATTGAAAATTGCAAAGCAAGTGCGGCAGATAAAACCAAAGCTACAATTTTGACTTTTCTCATAGTGTCGTTCTCCTTTTTTTGTTAAAGTGTCGCATTAACGGACGTCAATAGATGTCCGTTCTGGTCGTAAAAACGGATAGAGTACTCACCTGAATCTCCCGGACAAGAAGGCTCAAACCTATAATTTCCTGTTGTCCAAGTTCCAATAGTTCCCATAGAATATACTTTATTCGGATCAGCAACATAGACCATTTTCACAGATACTTTGATGCTCTGTCCTGCCGAATCCACTGCAACGGTAATAACGCCATCTGCTCCCATGGAAGCAGATGCACTCCATGCAGGAGCTACGGGATTTGCCTCAAAGTAAGCGGTCAAGTCAATGTTTCCACCAATGTTGGAGTCCGTGCGAGTTGCTCCTGTATATCCATCACTCCAACGGACGAAATGATAATTGTTTCCCGGAACCGCTGTGACAGTAACACTCTTCCCGCTTCCTTGTGGCACGGAATATTGAAGCTTGCTCTTTCCTGATGCATTTCCACTGCTCAATGAGCCGCTGCCAGATACTCGGTATATTACACTATACTCCGGCACTGTCACTTTCTCAAAATATGCTGTCAATGTTTTGCTTGCGCTAAAATTGGTGTCTGTACGAGTAGCTTTTGTCACACCATCGCTCCAACGAGTAAACTGATAGTTGCTGCCGGGTACTGCCGTGACAGTAATGCTCTTTCCTGCTTCTGTTTCAGAGACAGTGTACTGTATGCTACTTTTTCCTGATTTTCCATCCCCCGACAACGTACCATTGCCGGATACCTTGTAGGTAATCGTATATGTTACACTTGCAACTGACGAAGGGACACTTTCTGGTTCACTTTCTTGACTACTGGCTGGTTCAACAACAATCGTGCTTGTAGTAAAGCCATCATCCCCCCGTGTAGATCCTGAAGAAGATGGTACGGAGTTGCTTGCGCTGGAAGCTGGCTTATTTACTAAAACTTCAGATGTTGCTATTGCAGAAGATTGGTTCATCATTATTGCAATGGCAACAACGACTAGCACTGCCATCAGAATTCCGATGATCACCCATTTAAGTGATTTCTTCTTTTTGGGCGGTTCTTCACCTCGCCCAGTTTCAGAGGTTTTGCTGGAAGTATTATTTCCTTCATGGTTCAAATTGCTATGTTTTACAAATTGAGAATGCGATTTCTTTTTGCTCATCCGTGCTTGGCCGCACACACAACAATTTGAACTCTGCTTTGAATTCTCAGTATCACAAACTGAACAATTCCACGTATCTTCCGACCGATTCGGTTCAAAAGTATATATCGGATAAGCTTTTCCTGCCGAAACCACTTCATCTGTTTCCGCATTGATTCCATAGACACGCTTTCCGTTTATAATTACAAAACTTCGTTCTGTAGCTTTGGAATCCGTTGAATGCTTTTTCTCTTTTTCGTCCACAGATTTTTGATTCTCCCCTCATTATTTATCTTTTACAGTCTTAAAGATGAGGCGGTTGATGAAATGTTATGCTATGTTCTTTATTTTCAGCATCCTTTCTTATGCGAGAATCAGCTATCGTAGAATCACTCTTTCTCTTTTTTGTTTCTACACCAAATACAGCCTTATGGAGATTGTGATGATATCGTATTATTTCATAAAGAAAATAGCCTGAAACTATACCAATCAGTACCACTGCAACAAATTCAAGTTTGAACCATCCTGTTGACTGTATTTTGAGTTCATAGTCTGTAGCTTGCGAAGCAATCGGATTTATGAACCCTAAAATATTTTTCATTTCAAAAACTGTAGATAACAACGATACCATATTCAAAACTGCACATACAGCTTCCGCTGCTAATATCCAAACTCGATCCAGCCATTTTTCCAAAAATACTGTAGCAAATATGATGCCATCAATCATCCAAAACTCAACGGCAAGAGCCAACTGATCTCCACTTATCGTTTTTGTTCTTGATATGTCTGTCAGGCCGACCTCAAACCACGGAAAAAAGATAAGAACTGCTGATGCAATAGCCAAGAGCTGAATCACCCGAAACTCGTTGCCACGGATTGCATTTACTACGGTTTGAAAAATATCCTTGGATGGTTCAAGAACGCAATCCGACTTCTTAAAGTTTTCTCCACATACAGGGCAATAAAGAAAATCTTCTTCAAGCTTTGCTCCGCATTTTCCGCAATACTTCATACAGCTTCCTTTTCTTATTTATCCTTAAAGACTTGATGGCTTATGAAAATGTGCGCTTTTACTTTCAGTTTTAATCGGCGAGGTCTTTACACCAGCTTCACTTGTCGTGCCTTTACTGTGTCCTTTGTTGATTCTCAGTTTTGTAGTGGATCCTTCGTCGGCCTTTTCTCGTACTTCGTCTTTCTTTTCTTTCAGACTATCTTTTTCCAAATCATCCGGCAAAACGTCAGGAGCATCATCTAAATCACCATCTGAAACATCTGTATCAAAAAATTCGTCCGCAGAAGTATCGTGCGGCACATCAGCCTCATCCTCAACCGGCCAATCATCCACAAATTTATCATCGCGCCACATCGTCTTTTTCAGGGTATCTTCATCTATCAGACACACCAAAGCCACCGCTGCAAATAAAATCGTAGCAGCAATATCCAGCTTGAACGATCCAGTTGGCTCGACCGTAACAAGCATGGTGCTTGCCCATTCCATTCCTTCTATTTGCGCGGATTTTTCCAGTCCTTTCAGGACATAAAGCAGCCATGCAATATGTCCTACTGCCAAAGCGATCTGGATTTTTCTTAGCTTTGCCTGTTCCATTTTTGCAGCAGAGTTGCTTGGAGCAAAGGTGCTGGCCAGCATTGCACCAGCGAGCACCAATACACCAAATGCAATCAATGAACCACTCGGCAGACTTGCATTATCTTGTGTATAATAATGCGAGTTGTCTTCATCCGTCAAAAGCCAGTTGCTCTTGGTATTTCCATCATCATCGAAGCTGAACCCAGTTGCAGTTTCAAATCCGCTTACTTTCATTTGCATTGCATCACAAGAAACCATAAAAAGCGGGCAGAAAAACAGTATCACCATAAGTAGAGCCGCAACTCGCATAATTCGGGCACCATAGTGTTGAATCAACTGAACAAACTGTGACAAGCTGGTATTATATAGGCCACCAATGGGGTCGTGGCTTAAATCACCTGTACCCGGTTTTTTATCTGTGCTATCTTTTGTGAGTGGAGCACCACATTTTTCGCAAAATTTATAATCATCGCTGAATTTTGCACCGCATCTGCTACAAACTTTCATGTTGACCTCCTGTATGCTTCAAAAATGATAATTAAAAATAGTATCGGCTCGTATCCAATACGGGGTCTTGAATTGCATTACCATGGACGGTTATATTAGCACCCTCCGCAATTCTCTTTTTCTCATTATCTTTTTCCCAATAGAGTGCCCCATCACTCGTGGAGTACAAAAATGCACCATCTTTCATAAATTCGCACGAATCAAGTTCGTGCTCATATGCAAGGTTTGTTCCATTTGGCAGCATTCTCGTCAGGGAAATTGGGTTCTCATTATAATATAGTACAGTGCCGTCCTCGTAAACTCGTATAGATGCAACGTCGATTTGCTTTGCAATGCAACGCTCCACACCATCTTCAATCACATAAAAGTCCGCCACATAATCATCTGTATAATTTGTCACATAATATAGCGCATTCTCCGATACACCAACGACTTCAGCATTTTCGCGCTCAAATCCTTCCTGATTTCCCTCAACGAGAACATCACCGTTTTCAATCTTGAATGGAACCACCGCCAAATAACCGCTACCGTATATATACATCCAAGACCCAATGACACCGCCGCCATACGCATCTGTTGTGAAGTCTACGCTTACTCCAGATGCCACATTCATTCGATATCGCTTTTCATGGTAGCAGTCATAGATTTCATAGTAATAGTCCTCGTTATTGTTTGCGGCCTCATAAGCATCCTTTGGAACATAGCATAATAAATTGTCGGCAGAAGTATAGATTGCCTGATCCGAAATGGTAGTAACACCCTCGTTATCGAATTGAACGAGATAGCATAACTCAGTTGAATCGGACGAGAAAGCGTAGACTTTTCTCTCCGGGCTATAGTACACAATTTGAGAATCATCCCATGAACTAAACCCATTCGGATGACTTGATTTTTGACCGTAGCCTGTGACATATATTTCCGAAGGACTTTGCCATCGGTCAGCCGCGTACACGATATGATCCACATCTGGGAACGAAATCATGTACCCAACATTTTCAGCAATAGTAGTGTGCTTTTTGGGATCTTTCAGGGAAGCCGAACGGAGAATGCCATCCTCAGTTTGATAGACTAACCGATCTTCACCATCAGTTCGGAAAGATGTGACATTCTTAGCTAGAAAAGTAGTCTGCCCATCATTATAATAATACAGACTTTCCGAGGAATCTGTATATAGTATGCTATCTTTCAGTACGAACTCATAATCGGCCGTGACGTTTTCACCAATTTTCTTGATATAACGGTTATTTTTTGCAGGGTCTTTTTTCAGCTTTGAAAGTTCCGCACGGTACAGAGTTCCGCCATCAGTGTCGTTGATACAGGTTCGATAATACAAATACTTTTCGTCTTCACTGTACTTGATATCGTCAAAATTGGAAATCTTAGCGGCGTCTGCATCATCGGAGGTTCCTAGAACCGCACGTTTTCGCACATTGCCCTTTGAATCAATCGTAACAACCTCACAATTACGCTCTGATGACACCAGTAAGACTTGCTGCTCTTTACTAAAATAGTCATCCATAACGGTGTATCCGGCAAATGCAATTCCGGCTGTTAGCACCGCAGCTACGATTCCGCCCGCTACTGTTTTTGAAAAGTGAATGCCTTTCCATCTTTTTTGATGAGGTTTTCTTGTTGGTGTTGTTTGAGCCGATACAGCCACTTTCTTTCCACAATTTCCGCAGAAGCCCGCCCCGTCCGAAATTTTATGTCCACAATACGGACAAAACATGAAAACACCCCCTAATAGTTAAATTTCAATGCATTTTTCAATCGCTCTTTACTCGATCTACAACAAAATTCCTGTTATGTTGTATTTATTGAAATTCTTATCATTGTAAGATTCCTCCAAATTACTTTGTAAAGCAACCAAGAGTATGACATTTACAAAAAAGTAGACAAAACACTTACCGTCCTAGAGATACTTTGTGTCCGATTTGCTTGCATTCTTATCTCTACGGCGGTATAATTGTGAAAAAAGCGTTACATAATTGTGCTATTGACAACATAACAGGAATTATGTAATAATAAGGCCAAGTTTCTCGATTTGCTGTGCATGGACATTGCCGCACTCAGCTGTATAGATACGGGTAGTAGCAATGTTAGAATGTCCTAAAATGTCGGCCAGTCGAGACAAATCATGGTCTACGGAGTAAAAAGTCCGGGCAAACAAATGCCGGAGATTATGAGGGAACACCTTTTCAGGGTCAACGCCTGCACTCTGGCACAAGGCTTTCATATCTCGCCAGATGTTGCTGCGGTCAAGAGGGCGGCCCGTCCGGGTAGTAAACACTGCGCCGCTGGTTTTGCCTTGTTTACGCAGATAGACTGTCAACAGCTTGCGTAGACCGTTTGGCAGAAACACGATGCGCCGCTTGCCCTTGTTGCTGATTTCAGCTCTTCCAAGATGTACGGCTTCCACTGTGATAAAGCGCAGTTCTGACACACGGATGCCTGTGGCGCAGATCGTTTGGATTACCAGTGCCAGGCGCTCATTCTCTTGGATTTTTGCAGCGTTCACAAGGCGAATGTACTCATCGTGGGAAAGTTCTCGGCTTTCATCCGTAAAGATCGATTTCTGGATTTTGAGCAGGTTGACCTTCAAATTTTGCCAGCCCATGAATGATAGATAACCGTTTACGGCAACCAACATTGAATTGACTGTTGTAGGCATAAAAGAAGCAACAAGTGTAGACTTCCATTCGATTAAGTTTGCTTTGGTCAGCGGCTTTCCGTTGAGATAATTTAGGAATGTCGTCAAATCATGGGCGTATTTACTGATTGTATGGCTGCTTCGCTCGGCCTCCCGTAGATGGGTCAGATACCTTTCAATGAGAGTGGGAGACAGAGAAGGATACTTCTTCGACATAACAATTCTCCTTTCCAAATGGAATAATCCTATTGTAGCAAAAGTGAAAAGAAAATATCAGACGGCAAGGCTGTCGGGGAAAATGACCGACCGATGGCCTTTTTGTTATGCCCGAAAGTCGTATTTCGTGTACCACTAAAAGGATTATAATTTTTTGCGTTCTACGGTATAATGAGCGCAAGTTTAAGGCAGAGGAGGTTTATCGGTGGAAAATGTGCTGGAGACTATCGCCTTCTACCGTGATGCACGGAAATGGTCGAACTATGATTTAGCCATTCATGCCGGAATCAAACCCACTACGATTTCCGCGTGGTATCGTAGAGATATTGTGCCAACTCTGCCAACACTCGTTAAGGTATGCGATGCGTTCCAGATTACACTGACTGAATTTTTCTCAGTGGTTGAGTCTGGTGAGCGAGAGCCGGTCATACTTACGCAGGATCAGGCTGAAGTGCTTGAACAATGGTCGGCCCTTCGACCTGAACAGCAGGATGCCGTCCGACACTTGCTAAGCACGATGCCATAAACTTAATAATACCGCTTCTTTTTGTTATAGATAGTAATAGGGTTTCACCCTTTTTCTATCATGGAGGGTGTACTGTACATTTTCCATGCTCCGCCCGCCTTGCCATCAACGACGACAAAGAAAGGACGAAGAATCATGAAAAAGAAATTGATTGAGTACAAACCTAGCCCCGGCGGTCAAGTATGCTGCCGCCGAATGTCTGTCTGTTCTCCGGCCCTGTGGTGTGGCGATTGGCTGCGCTGCACTGTGGTCGGAGGGCTGGCTTATGTACTTTGATTCTTACGCCACCGGCAAACGTATCCAGCACCTGCGCAAGGCCAACGGCATGACGCAGGAAGAACTGGCTGTAAAACTGAACATCAGTGACCGCCATCTCCGCAATCTTGAGCGTGGGGAAGAAGCACCATCGATTGACCTTTTTGTTGAGATCAAGGAGACTTTTCGTACTACATTGGACTACTTGATCGTGGGACAGTCCCCCTCTGAGGAAGAAAAACTGTTAAAGAAGAAAATCTGTACAAAATTGCATCGTATCGCGCGTAGCTTGGATGCCGTTGCGGACGATTTATAATTACACATGACTGCCCTTCTGGATAGTCGGCTCAAATGAGCTGCTATCTGGAAGGGCTTTTTTCTTTGAAAAAAAGCAAAATCGCATTTTTGAAAATTGTAAAATAAAACAAAACGTAAATACGCATAATTTCACGCAAAACCGGAAGCGATAGTTCCGGGTTTTGGCGCAAAAAGCGGAACTATTACTTCCTAAAAAAGCATTCGGTTTTCAGGTACACTATAGTCACAGCAAGGGCAACACCCCAGACGGGGAGAAGCCCGGAACTGTAAGACGTACCTTGAAAACTGAATATCATTCCCTCGGACAAAACAATGAAACTTCCGTAATTCGCGGCCCGGCCATAAAGAAGGCGGGGTGGCTGAAAGGCCAATGAGAGGAAGGGTGCAGTCCCCCTCACCGAGGTGTATTCCAAACCCACCGGGCGTCGAGGACAAATAGGGTGGGACACTTAAAACAAAACTTCAAAGCCCACCACCGGGATTCTTCTGAATCAAGGCAGTGGGCTTTTTCCATACCGAACATTCACTATAACGATACGGAGGTAATGATTATGAGCCGTGATTTTTCTCGCAAGACCGACGAATCGACCCTGACCACCCTCTGCCCCCGCTGCTTGGATGCGTTCCGCAATGCCCGTGGCATCCGTGTCCGCCGTGTAGACCCCAAACAGACCATTAAGGAGCCTTGCACCTACTGCCAGACCCGCTTTGGGTTTGACTATTACATCCAGCCCACCAGCCCGAAATCCACCTACTTTAAGAAAGGACGGTTTGATGATGAATCTGAATGCGCTTAAAATCGACCCGGAGTTCCAAGGCAAAATCCCGCCGCTGACTTTTGAAGAGTTGAACCAGCTTGAATCCAACATCCTGCGGGATGGCCGTATCATCAATCCCATCATCGTATGGCAGGGCTTGATCGTGGATGGACATAACCGCTTCACCATCGCCAAGAAGCACCCGGAAATCCCTTTTACCGTTCATGAGAAAGCGTTTGCAAACCGCTATGAAGCAATCATCTGGATCTGCAAAAACCAGCTGGGGCGACGCAACCTCACCCCGGAACAGAAGAAATACCTTATCGGAAAGCAGTATGAAGCTGAGAAATACGCCAACGGCGGTGATCGGAAAAGTTCAACGGCAAAATCAGTGGGCCAAAATGGCCCACTGATCGACAAACATCTTACCCGAAAACGTATCGCCACAGAAAACGCTGTCAACGACAGCTTTGTAAAAAGAGCCGAACAGTTTTCCAAAGGCGTAGATGCTGCCGAAGAAGCCGTTCCCGGTACACGGCAGAAAGTGCTTTCCGGTGAGGTCAAACCAACCGCCGCTGATATTGCGTCCGTTGCCCGTGCCCCTCCCGAAGAACGCCCAGCACTGGTAGCTGAGATTTGTAAACCGAAAAAGCCAAAGCCACAAAAGCCGACCGCACCAAAACAGAAAACGCCCCCAGCCGTAGCTGCACCGCTGTCCGATGCCAGTACATCCGATGAAGAATCCTCTGACGAAGAACCAACGTCTGCTCCTGCTCTATCTGAGCCGACTTTTCAACAAAAGGAGAGTGAATCGTTGAAAATTGACCGTCAGCAGATTCTTGAAATCGCAAACAATCGCTACCATGCCAAGCGGCTTGCCGATGGAGCTGCGATGCTTTGCGAAGTGTCGGGTGCTGTCAACGCTATGATATGCCGCTGGGAAAGTGTATTCCGGGATTATCCCGACATTCTGACCAACATGGAAAACCGTAATGCCGTCAAACGGAATATTCAGAAGATCAAAGACTATCTGCAAAAATTGGAGGATACGCTATGAACAATATGAACCGTACCAGCACCATGCCTGAGATCTCCCCCGAAATCACCGATGAGTCCATCATCCAGGCCCTCTTTGCCCAGCGGCCTTACGTAGAAAAGGTCATCAACAGTGCCTTCCTCGAAATCCCTGCCGACTACCAGCGAGATCTTAGCATCCCGAATGTTGAGAAGATGTCGGCTGAGTTCACCGAACTGATTGCCAACCCGCCCAAGGTCAGCTACCGGGACGGGCATTACTTCGTGTTCGATGGTCAGCACACCATTGTGACCCGAAAGACTATGAACGGCGGCAACGACCTCCCCATCATCTGCAAGGTGTACACCGGGTTGACGAAAGAGGAAGAAGCCATCCTCTTTTCCAAACAGACCGGCGTTTCCCGGTCTCTGACTGCTGGCGCAAAACTTCGCGCTGCACTGGTCGGCAAGGATGCACAGTCCATCGCATTCCTGAATGCCACTGAGAGCACCGGTTTGCAGCTTGGTCTGGATGCCTATCGCGCGCCGTGGAAGATCATCTGCATCCGCACCGCCTTTAAGGAGTACAAGACCTACGGTGCAGACCTCTACAAAGAAGCCCTGACCATGCTGGCAAAGGGCTGGGAGGGTGACCCCGATTCCCTCCGCTCCGGCATCCTGCAGGGCATGGTTCGCTTTGTGGCTCTGTATCAGGGCGAGTATGACCCGGAGCGTCTGGTGAAGCGTCTGCAAACCATTCACCCCATGACGCTGGTGCGTGACGAGAAATCCCTGAGCGGCACCGTCAGCTACAAGTATATGATGCTGATCCTTCGCACCTATAACGGTGCCAGCCGCCGCTTCAATCTCCCCATCAAGCAGTGACATTTTCGCCTTTCTAGGCATACTCCTTTTTCCTGCAAGAGCCGCCTGTCAAAACCGGGCGGCTTTTGCTACATATATAAGGATGGGAGGTCTGATAGCTATCATACCAAAAGACTGGAAATACCTCAGAGGGGACATTTACTATGCAGACATGGAGCCGCATATCGGCTCAGAGCAGGGCGGTTCCCGTCCGGTAGTCGTTCTGCAAAATGATGTGGGAAACCGCTATGCGCCTACCCTTATCGTAGCAACGGTGACTTCCCGCACCGAAAAAAAGAGATACCAGCCCACACACGTTTTGATAGCCCACAATACGGCCTTTGAGAAGCCGTCTGTGGTTCAACTGGAACAGATATTCACGATAGATAAAAGCCGCATACAGCGTTTCCTAGGGCAGACTACACGGAATGAAATGCGCCGGATCGAAGAAGCCCTGATGAACAGTTTGGAAATCAATGAATGGGATAGGAGGAATGCCGATGAATGAAAAAGTGATGGTATCGCCGGAGATCCAGAGTGAAGCAGTTGTCCTGCCGCAGATCGTCAGCATCAAGCAGGCAAGTCAGCGTATGGGCTTGCCTGAATATTACATCCGCCGCCTTTGTCGGGAAGTTCCGGGCATGGCATTTCAGTCAGGCATCAAATGGTATATCAACCTCGGAAAGATGGCTGACTACTTCAACGGTGGAACGACAACTTCTTGATTTGTCAAGGATGTGGGCACGAACTGCGACATCCTAAAAATTAACTGCCTGAACTGCTATACTCATCGTGACAGAGATGACCACCACACAGAAAGGACGGTAAAATTATGGCGTCTATTAAGCTGATCGAACCCAAAAAGAAACCCCGGTATTACCAAATCACCGCAAATGTTCTGGTGAACGGCAAAATCGAACGCCGCTATGGACGGTTCGATTTTGACCCCACCGAACTGAAAAACGCTCGTGCGCGCAACGCTGCTGCGAATGCTGCCGCCGCTGAATTTGAGCGGCAGGAACAGGAAAAGGCCGATAAAGAAGCCAGCAACGCAGGAAAGACCTTTGCGGTTGTAGCGCAAGAGTACATAGCTTCAAACCGTTCTCGGATGGCTCCCTCGGTTCGTCTGAAAGGTGACTATGACGCAAACCGCAACAAAGAGAACACCAGCTTGAAAAAAGAAAAGTACCTTCAACGCATCCAAAGTTACCCGGAATTTTCTGAAAAAGCGATTGGGGCGATTACCCGGCAAGACTGCGATGCAGTCATTCGCTTTCTGGAAGATAGTGATGCACGCGTTTACAAACGTGCGGTTTTGAAGCCAGAATCTAAAGAGTTCAAAACGGTGTCTTGCCCTAAAATTGCGAAAAACTGCACCATCCGAGAGGAAACCATTGAGCGGATTTTCCGTGGTGAAACGGTTTCTTTGGACTCGGCACAACAGGTGGCAATGGCTTTGGGTAAGACCGTTGAGCAGATGTTTGAGGTGGAGATTGACCGCCGCCCCATGACGAAAAAGACGATGCGAGAGTACAATCTGTTCATTCGGTCAGTCCTGAACTACGCCAATGATAACTATGGAACGTCACTTCAAATGCCAATGATAAAAGCATCTGGGCGAAAAGGAAAATCTGTGGACTGCTTACATAGTGATGAAGTAGAAGCCTTACAAGCAGCTTTGAAAGAGTGCTCCATGCTGGAAAAGGCAATCGTTTTGTGCCTGCTGAACACTGGTGTCCGGCGTGGAGAACTGGCTGGTCTTACATGGAAAGATGTAAATTTCCGTGATGGAACAATCCATGTGTCAAAATCTTTGTTGGTTTTCCCTAATTATGGCTATCAGCTTACCACAACGAAAGAAAGCAACATCCGTGATGTGGATGTTGCCCCGGAGTTCATGGCCTTTTTGAAGGACTATCACGAACAGTGGAAGTCCAGAAAAAAGCTGATGGGTGCAAGCTGGCAGAAAAATCTGGAAAAGAAAGGTGCTAAGTACGCACAGTCGCTTCTGGATTTGCGTGGGAATGACTTTGTGATCTGCAACGACTACGGCTTTCCCATCAACCCCGACAGCTATGCAGCACTGGTGCGCCGGGTCGGGAAAAAAGCGGGCATCGAAAAAATTCACCCGCATATGTTCCGGCACACCTTCGTCAGTATCCTGCTGTCCAATCCCAACATCGGTGTGGCAACGGTAGCCGCAGAAGCCGGACACGCACAGCCCAGTACGACCCTCGCAATCTATACGCAGGTCTACGACAGGCGACGTGATGAGATTCGGAAACAGATGAGCAAAGAACTGTACAAGTGAATCTGGCTATCCGGGCAAAAAGAAAAGCACGAGAGCAAAATCTCGTGCTTTTTTAGTGGGCCATGAGGGATTCGAACCCCCACTGGAGCGGTTATGAGCCGCCGGCTTTAACCGTTAAGCTAATGGCCCTTATGAAATTTGAACGTACCTGTGAGGGACGTTCAAATGACCCTTCGTAGGTGAAAAGTAGGTGAAACCGCTTTTTTGAAGGCTGAAACTTCAAAAAATAACGGAAAAACGCTGCTTGAAAAAGGTGGAAACGGTAAGGTCTGGCGGTTATGAGCCGCCAGCTCTGACCAGCTGAGCTACTGGCCCGCAGAGGCACCCGGCGAAAAAGCAGGGTGTAACAGATAGTATAGCAAAAAACTGCGAAAATGAAAAGCGTTTTCGGACAAAATTATTTTGTGCGGTGGGCCTGGAACTTCTGCATCATAAAGGTGTCCAGCATTTCCTGCGGGAAAAGCGGCTCTTTGTAGCCGAAGGATTCCCGGATGAAGATGAGGGTCACGATGGTCTGACGGCCGGGGTCGAGGCGGAGGGTGTAGAGGGTATCCAGCGGCTGCTGGGTGGGCTGATGGAGCGTGAGGTGGAGCAGGAAGCCGCCGTCGTTCTCGCGGCGGCACTCGTAAGCGAACTCGTCGGTCTCGCTGTGGAGGTCGAGCCGGTCGAAGCACTCGTCCAGCGGCAGGTCGGTGCGGAACTCGCTCAGGCCGGCGGGGCCGTACTGGCTGCGGCGGGTGTTCTCGCGCCGGGTGAGCAGCACAACGATGACGCCCAGCGCCACCGCCAGCAGGATGATGGAAATGACAGCGTTCATGGAGCCCTCCTGAATGGTTTTTTGATCAGAGTTTTCCTTATTGTAACACAACCCGCAGGAAATTGTGTTATAATATTGGAAAAATTCTAAAATTTTCGGTCGCCCATGCCGTCTCATGGGCGGGGAGGCTCACAATGAAACTGAAATTCACCCACAAGACCTGGTACTTTTTCCTGCTGTGCGCAGCGGCGGCATCCATGCTGAACGGCTTTGCCGTGCTGGGCGGGATGGACTTCTCCTTTCTGGAGATGGCGGCATTCTGCATCACCGGCATCACCCTGCTGTTCCTGGCGGCGGAAAAAGGCAGCTCGGCCAAAGACAAGCGCAATTACTTCGGCCTCTTCGTGGTGCTGATGCTCAGCTACATGGGCCGGGGCTGGGCGGCATACATCTGCTCGGCGCTGGTCTGGCCCGGTCTGCTGGGCTACGAATACCAGAAGGGCAGACCCATTCAGCGGCAGCTGCAGCTGGTGGGCGCGGCAGAGGTGCTGCACCTGCTCTTTGTTCTGCTGACGGTCTACGGCGGCATGGCGGGACTGAGCTTCTGGGCGAACCTGCTCTGGGTGTTGCTGGCCTGCGCCCGCGGCTGGGCCGCACTGAGCCTGTATAAGATGCAGGAGGACGCATGAGCCCGCAGCGGCGCGCACCGCGCAGGAAGAAAGAGATCGGACGCCGACGGTTCCTGGCGGGGCTGGGCTGTGCCGCCGGAGCGTATTTTCTGTACCGTTCTGTCCGGAACGTAGAAAAAACAGACCCGCCCGCAGTGCTGCAGCCAGATGAGACGCCGAACCCGGCCCTGCCCTCCGGTGAGTGGCGGGCGGTCTGGGTAAGCTATCTGGAATGGGCGCGGATGGACTTTTCGTCCGAGGCAGCGTTCCGGGCGGACATCGCTGCGCTGATGGACAACTGCGCCGCTCTGGGGCTGAACACCGTCCTCGCGCAGGTGCGGCCCTTCGGGGATGCGCTGTATGAGAGCAGCCTGTTCCCGTGGAGCCATCTCTGCACCGGTGCGCAGGGGCAGGCACCCGGCTTTGACCCGCTGGATGTGCTCATCACCGAGGCACACGCGCGGGGGCTTTCGCTGGAAGCCTGGATCAACCCGTACCGGCTGAAAAGCTCTGCGGCCATGCCGCCCAGCATTGGGGAGACGAATCTGATGCACACCCATCCGGAGTGGTGCTGCACGGTGGGCGAGGGGGTCTACCTGAATCCAGCCATCCCGGAGGCCGCTGCGTATGTGGTGCAGGGGGTGGCCGAGCTTGTGGAGCGCTACGCCGTGGACGGCATCCACTTCGACGATTACTTTTATCCCACGACCGAAGCCTCTCTCGACGCGGCGCAGTTCGCGGCCAGCGGTGAGAAGGATCTGGCATCCTGGCGGCAGCAGAACGTGACGAGCCTGGTCAAGGCTGCGCACGATGCCGTGAAGGCAGCAGACCCGACCCTGCGGTTTGGCGTCAGTCCGCAGGGGAATCCGGAGAACGATCTTGCCACCCAGTACAGCGACATCTACACCTGGCTGACGGCCAGCGGGGCCGACGCCGTGGTGGATTACCTCTGCCCGCAGGTGTACTGGGGCTATGGATACCAGCTGCAATCGGGCAGCACCCGCTTTGCCTTTGAGAACATCGTGCCGGAGTGGCTGGGCATGGCCCGCGCCGGGGATGTGGCGCTGTATTTCGGGCTGGGGGCCTACCGCATCGGCGTGGGTGACGGCGGGGCCAACGCCGACAGCACGAGCCAGTGGGCCACCGGTTCCGCGCTGGCCCGGCAGACGGCCGATCTGCGCAGCCGGGGCGCGCAGGGCTGGGCGCTCTACCGGTACGATTCGCTCTTCGGCCCGGCCCGGAACGACCTTGCCTCCGCCGAATGCGCGGCCCTGACGGCACAGAATGGGGAAACGCGCTGAAGTGTCTTGTATGCAGAAAAAAAATGCGGTATACTATATCCGTATCATGCCTTGCAAAAGTACACTTTTCTGCGATTTTTGAGGATAAAAAACCATGAAGAAAACAAAACGGATCTTTGCCTTTGCGCTGGCGCTGCTTCTGGCTGCGCTGATGCTCACCGGCTGCAAAAGCACACTGACGTCCATCGCCCACAAGCTGACCGGCGCGTCGGACGAGGTACAGGAGGAGGACACCACCCAGTGGGCGGCCCCCAGCAGCGACCCGCTGATGATCGAGGGCATCGCCGACACCTCCGCCAAATACGCCACGGCTGTGGCCAACGGCTCGCTGAACATCGTCTTCAACGGCATCTGGAGCCGCCAGACCGATTACTTCACCGCGCCGAACGGGCTGCTCTCTGTCTACGGCTGCGGCACGGCGGAGGGTGTGCAGAGGTTCAAGATCTCGCTGTGGAAGAAGGTCGATGGCGGCGCACAGTATGTGGACAACACCACCTACTACTTCGTCACCGACGGCCAGAACTACCACTGCGACATCGGCAATCTGGATCCCAACGCCAGCTACCGGCTGACCATCTCCTATGATTCGAGCAAGTATTACCTCTACGGACTGCTCAAGGTGGAAGGGATCAGCGGATGAATGCACAGACCCGGCATTCCCTGATGCTGATGCTCTGCGCCCTGATCTGGGGCACGGCCTTTGTGGCCCAGAGCGCAGGCTCCGGCATGGGGGCCTATTCCTTTCTGGCCGGGCGGAGCTGGCTGGCCGTGCTGGTGCTCCTGCCCACCGTTTACGCCTTTGACGCCCTTCGCCGCCGCCGGGGCGAACCCACCGGCAGGCCGCAGACCGCTGCCGACCGCAAAACGCTGGGAACAGCGGGCTTTGTCTGCGGCACCTTTCTGTTTGCGGCCAGCGCGGCCCAGCAGATCGGCATCACGCTGAACCCTTCCACGGCCAAGGCCGCGTTCCTGACGGCGATGTACGTCGTGATGGTGCCGGTGTTCGGGCTGTTCGTGGGGCGGCGGGGCAGTGCCCGGCTCTGGCTGAGCATGGTCATCGCCGTGGGCGGGCTGTATCTGCTCTGCATGAAGAACGGCTTTGGCGGCATCGAACCCAGCGACTGGGTCCTGCTCAGCTGCGCCGTGCTCTTCAGCTTCCAGATCATGTCCATCGACCACTTCTCCCCGCTGGTGGACGGCGTCCGGCTGAGTCTGGTGCAGTTCGTTGTGGTGGCGGTGGAGAGCACCGCCGCCGCCTTCCTGTTTGAGACGCCCACCCTCGCCGAGTTCGGCACCAACTGGCTGCCCATCGTCTACTGCGGTGTGCTGTCCAGCGGCGTCGGCTATACGCTGCAAATTCTGGGACAGAAAGAGCTGAACCCCGCCGTCGCGAGCCTCATCATGTGCCTGGAAAGCGTGTTCAGCGCTCTGGGCGGCTGGCTCATCCTGCACCAGAACCTCTCGATGCGGGAGGCCTCCGGCTGTGTGCTCATCTTTGCAGCGGTGGTGCTGGCCCAGCTGCCGGTGGAGGAGTGGCGGAAATGCCGAAGCGCAAGCCGGAAGTGACCCTGCGCACGGCGGGCGGCATCCTCTACAAGGCCACCCGCCGGAAGGTGAAGAACCTGAACATCCGGGTGCATCCGGACGGCACCGTGGCCGTCAGCATCCCGTTCCGCTCCTCGTGGGAGGAGGCCGACCGCTTTGTGCTGCGGCATCGGGACTGGGTGCAGGAGGCGCAGAGGGACCTGGCCGACCGCGAGGCCCGCACCTACTGGCGGCCCCTGCCCGAAAAGGACGTGGCGCTGGCCCATTTTGCGGTCATGAGCGACAAGGTCTACCCGGCCTTTGCCGAGGTGCTGGGCGGGCAGAAGCCCATCCTGAAGGTGCGGAGCATGACGAGCCGCTGGGGCGTCTGCACACCGGGCAAGCGGCAGATCACGCTGGCATTGGAGCTTTACAACATGCCCGAAGCGGCACAGATCTATGTGGTAGTACATGAGTACTGCCACTTTCTTGTGCTGGATCACAGCCCGAAGTTCTGGGCGGAAGTGGAAAAGATCCTCCCGGACTGGAAGGCCCGGCGGGAGCTGCTGAAATAACCCGCTCAGTTTCGTATGAGTGGATGGGGAACGTATCAGAGAATCGCCCTGCGGGCTCCAGAACAAGCGGGCCCTGCGCACAGGGGCGGATAGTACAGGAGTTGAAAAACGTGGCAAACGAAAAAAGCTCCGGCGGCGACAAGTATTCCAAGCTGGCCGGAAATACCATCATTTTTGCGATCTCAAGTTTTTCGTCGAAGCTGCTGACCCTGCTGGTCCAGCCGTTTCTGACCTATGCCATGGCGGAGATCTCCGACCTTGGCCTTTCGAAGATCCTGAGCCAGTACGCCAATCTGCTCATCCCGTTCGTGTCGATGGGCATGTCCAACGCCATCATCCGGTTCGGGCTGGACAAGGGCAACAGTGAAAAGCAGGTGTTCACCAACGGCCTGCTGACCATCCTGGGCGGTTTCGGCATTCTGGTGCTCTGCTGGCCCATCGCGCAGTTTTTGCCCGATATGGCACAGTACGGCCTGCTCATCTACATCTATGTCCTCATGAGCTGCCTGCGCACCCTGTGCACCCAGTTCGTGCGCAGCCGCCAGTGGAACAAGCTGGTGGCCGTGGACGGTGTGCTCTGCACGGTGGCGACCATGGCGTTCTACGCGCTGTATCTGGTGGGGTTCCACTGGGGTGCCAACGGCTACCTGCTGGCCATCATCAGCGGCGACCTGGTCAGTGTGCTCTTCCTCTGCCTGACCGGAAAGCTCTGGAACTTTGTGGAGCTGAAGGGCCTGAACAAAGACCTGTGGAAGCAGATGCTCCGCTTCTCGCTGCCCATGATCCCGGCCCAGATCAGCTTCTGGGTCATCAATGCGTCGGACCTGTTCTTCGTGCGTGAGATGTGCAACGGGCTGGACAGCCACAGCGGCGACGCCTGGAGCGGCCTGCTCTCCACCGGCTACTTCCTGCCCACCATCCTCACCACGCTGGGCCTCATCTTCTACGACGCCTGGCAGCTCTCCGCCGTGACGGAAGAGGACGGGCGCGCCCGGTTCTTCACCAAGATCTTCCGCACCTATTCCAGTGTGCTATTCTGCTGCGCGGCGGGCATCATCTGGCTCTGCCGCCCGGTCATGCACATCATGAAGGCAAACTATTATTACGCCTGGCACTTCGTGCCCTTCCTGACGCTGGCATCCACCTGCAGCTGCTACAATCAGTTTTTGAACAGCGTCTATGTCGTCAACAAGAAATCCAGCCACAGCCTGTGGACCATGCTCTCCGGTGCAGTGAGCAACTGCATCATGAACTACTTCTTCATCAAGTGGTGGGGCCCCATCGGCGCGACGTATGCGTCCTTCCTGGGGCTGGGCCTGGTGTTCACCCTCCGCGCGCTGGATGCTCACCACATGATCGGGATGTCCATCCATCCGGTGCGGGTGGCGGTCAACTTCGGCGCGTTGGCGGCGGAAGCCTTCGTCCTGCTGGCGGATATCCCGCTCTACGGCCTGTGGACCGGAGTCATCACCGCAGTGGTCATCCTGTACAACTTTGCAGGGGTCTGGGCCATGGCCCGCATGCTGCTGCCCAAGCTCTTCGGCCGCCGCGGCCGGGCGCTCGTGAGCGCCGTGGACGGTTGGGTCGGTCATCGCAAGTGACCGCCGGTAAAAAAGCATAAAACAAAGGCGTCTGCATCGACCGGGTGCAGACGCCTTTGTTCGTTTCAGGGGATGGTCAGTTCGAGCTTGCGGCCGCGATCTTCCGGGCCGGGAGCTTTCCCATGGCGGAGCTGTCCAGGCTGTGCTGCATGGAGGCACCATAGGCAGCCAGCGCATCCTGCAGCTCGTCGCTCTTCATGTCGGCCAGGACCTGTGCGCGGACATCGTCCAGCGCTGCCCCGTCCAGCGGGTCGAGACGGACGGCCAGCATCATGGAGAGGGAGGAATACTGTACGGCAGCGGCCTGACCGAAGGACAGGCTGCGGATGGTGTCGGCAGAGCCTTCGGTGGAGAACGCCGAGTCGAGGGTGCTGCTGCTCAGCAGCTCGGTCTGCAGGGAGGCGGTGTCGTCGGTGGGGACGGTGGAGTCCAGCACGGCGTAGATGCCGCTCAGAGCCGCAGAGCCTGCCGCATGGAAGGCGGTGAACTGGCTGACCGCATCTGCCGGAGCGGAGGCGTTGTAGCTGTCCGCAGCGGCCTGTGCCAGGCGGAGCATCGTGTCCTTCTGGTCGTCATCGGCGAAGGCATAAGTGCTGGAGTTGTAGAGCGGGATGCTGTAATAGGCCAGCTTGTACATCTTGTTCTCCAGATGGCTGGTCAGGTCGGCGTCGGAAACCGGGGTCTCACCGTTGGTGCCGTACACGAGGTCGAGCAGGTCGGTGCTCTTGAGCAGGATGCGCTCGAAGCGCTGCAGCGTCTCCAGACCGATGCCGTTGGCCTTGTAGGTGTCGCCATACTGGTCCATCAGCTGGGATGCGTAGCTGTCGGCCTGGGCCTCCTCGGCTTCGGTCAGCTGGCCGCCCAGCTCGTCGAAGCGGGCCTCGACGGCGGCGTACAGCTCCAGATTCTCCTGGGTCTTCTGGGCGACATAGTCGCTGACGGCTGCGGTCTCGCCGGAGTCCGCGTCGGTGGTGATGGTCTCCTTCAGGAAGCTCTTGACGTTGGTGGAATCCTGGTCAGAGGAAGCGAGCTTTGCGGCGGACTGGTAGGCGTTGTACTGCGCCAGCAGATAGAGGCCGGAGGAGATCTCCACATTGCCGATGGAACCGACCGTGTCCGGCGTGGAAAGGACGCAGCCAGCCAGACCAAAGGCCAGTGCCGCCGCGCAGAGAAGGGCAAGAAGTTTGTGTTTCATAAAAGTGTACTCCTGATGTTTTGTGTTACGACCTCTCCGGCATCGCGGAGGGGTTTATTTTGTTCCTAAAATCTCGGCCATCGCCTTGAGGATGCTTTGCAGCAGGTCCAGCGGCTTTTCGTCGGGCTGCAGGGTGACGGAGAGATAGGGTTTGCTGCCGGCACCGGCGGTGACGCGGCCGTTGAAGGCCACGAGCAGGCCGCGGATCATCGGGACATCCAGCGTCTCGACCTGCAGGACGAGGGTGTCCTTTTTCTGGGTGACTTCGTACACGCCCACGGCGGTGGCCTGCACCCGGACCAGCGAGACGTTGACCAGGTCGCTGACCGAGGGCGGCGGGTCGCCGTAGCGGTCGATGAGTTCATCCAGCACGTCGGCGGCGTCTTCGGGGGTCTGGATGGCCGCGATGCGCTTGTAGGCTTCGATGCGGCCGGGGCCGTCGGCGATGTAGGATTCGGGGATGTAGGCGTCCACCCGCAGGTCCACAAGGCACTCGCTCTTGTCGCGCTGGATGGGCTCGCCCTTGGCCTGTGCGATGGCCTGCCCCAGCATCTTCACGTACAGGTCGTAGCCGACGGCCTCCATGTGGCCGTGCTGGCTGTGGCCCAGCAGACTGCCCGCGCCGCGGATCTGCAGATCGCGCATGGCGATGCGGAAGCCGGAGCCGAAGGCTGTGAACTCCCGGATGGCGGACAGCCGCTTCTGCGCGATGTCGGAGAGGGTCTTGTCCCGCCGGAAGGTGAAATAGGCATAGGCTTTGCGGCCGCTGCGGCCCACGCGGCCCCGGATCTGGTACAGCTGGGCCAGACCCATCCGGTCGGCGTCTTCGATGATGAGGGTGTTGCAGTTGCGTACGTCGATGCCGGTCTCGATGAGGGTGGTGCAGACGAGGATGTCGATCTCGCCGTTGAGCAGGTGCTGCCAGACGGGGTTCAGCTCCTCCTCGGTCATCTTGCCGTGGGCGATGCCGACGCGGGCACCGGGCACCATCTGGCTGACGTGGGCGGCGGTGGACTCGATGTTGTCCACCCGGTTGTGCAGGTAGTAGACCTGCCCGCCGCGCGCAAGCTCTTTCTTCATGGCTTCGGCCAGGATGACGTCGTTGTATTCGAGGACGAAGGTCTCCACGGGCTGGCGCTCGATGGGCGGCTGCTCGATAGTGGACAGGTCCCGGATGCCGCTCATGGCCATGTTCAGGGTGCGGGGGATGGGGGTGGCCGACAGGGTCAGCATGTCCACCCCGATGAAGTTCTCCTTGAGCTTTTCCTTGTGCTTGACGCCGAACCGCTGCTCCTCGTCGATGATGACAAGGCCCAGGTCATGGAAGCGGACGTCTTTGGACAGCAGGCGGTGGGTGCCCACCACGATGTCCACGCTGCCTGCCTGCAGGCCGCGCAGGGTCTCCTTCTGCTGTTTGGCGGTGCGGAAGCGGGAGAGCATCCCGACCTTGACCGGGAACGCCTCCATGCGGGAGAGGATCGTGTTGTAGTGCTGCCAGGCCAGCAGGGTGGTGGGGGCCAGGATAGCGCACTGCTTGCCGCCCATGACGCACTTGAACGCGGCCCGCAGGGCCACTTCGGTCTTGCCGACGCCCACGTCGCCGCAGAGCAGGCGGTCCATCGGGTAGCTGCGCTCCATGTCCTTTTTGATCTCGGAGGTGGCGTTGAGCTGGTCGTCGGTCTCATCGTACTCGAAGCGGGCCTCAAAATCGCTTTGCCAGTCGCCGTCCGGCGGGAAGGCATAGCCGGGGGCCTGCCGCCGCCGGGCATACAGCTCGATCAGCTCCTGCGCCATCTCCTCGGTGGCCTTTTTGACTTTGGCGCGGGTGCGCTGCCACTCGGTGCCGCCGAGCTTGGCCAGCTTGACCTTTTCCTCGTCGCCGGGGGCGGTGTAACGGCTCAGCAGGTCCAGCTGGGTGACGGGCACATACAGCACATCCGAGCCGGAATACTGGATCTTCAGATAATCCTTGATAGCACCCTGCACTTCCAGCCGCTGGATGCCCGCATACATGCCGATGCCGTGGCTCTGGTGGACCACATAGTCGCCGGGCTTGATGTCCGACAGGCTGGACAGGGCGTTCTTGTTCTTTTTGCGTTTTTTGGCCTCGGCGGCTTCGTCCAGACCATGCCGCCGGGACGAGATGACCGCCATCCGGGCGAACGGGAAGGTGCACCCGGCGGTCAGGTGGCCGGGCAGCACCTGCACCAGCCCTTTGGCGGGGCGGACGTCCCGGCTCATGCTGACGGAGTAGCCCTTGTCGGCCAGATCGCGGGTCAGGGCCGCTACGCCCTTGGGCGTACCGGCAAAGAGGGTGACGGCATAGTCCTGGGCGATGAGCGGGTCGAGGTCCTCTCGCAGGGAGGCCAGGTCGCCGCCCCAGTTGGGGGCTGCAAAGGCCTCTGCGTTGATGAGGTCTTTCAGCTGGAACTCGTTCATCCCGCGCAGGAAGTTCTCACACAGCAGAGTGCTCTGTTTCTGCGCCGCGAAAACGAGGTCGTCCATGGTCTGGTACAGCACATCCAGGCCGGGGCAGAGCACACCCTCTTCGAGCAGGCCGGTCAGCTCTTCGCCGCGCCGGAACTCGGTGGCCTTCTGGGCGTCCCGGATGCCGCCCACCTCGTCCAGCACGAAGAGGGGAGAATCGAGGTGGTCCAGCAGGGTGGCCGGGGCGGGATACCGCAGGCCGTAGTATTTGTCCATGGCTTCGGGCATCAGGCCGGAGTCCAGCTGAGACAGGTCGGCCTCCATGGCCTTTTCCAGCGCCGTGCGGTGTTTGCCGCGCGCCTTTTTCTGGGCCGCGCGCAGGGCCTCGGCGGTGTCGGCGGTGCTGCCGAACAGCACTTCGCGGGCGGGGGAGAGATAGATCTTCTCCAGCGAGCCGTCCCGCCGCTGGGTCAGCAGGTCAAAGGAGGCCAGCGAGTCGATCTCGTCGTCCCAGTATTCGATGCGGGCGGGCTGGTGCATATCGGGCGCATAGATGTCCACGATGTCGCCGCGCACACTGAACTGGCCGGGGCCGTCCACCTGGCTGCGGCGGACATAGCCGGCGGAGAAGAGCCGCTCCACCAGCGCCTCCCGGTTGTAGACCATGCCGGGCTTGAGGGTGAGGGTGTTCTTCTGGAACTCCGCGCGGGGGACGGTGTATTGCAGCAGGGCTTCTGCCGGGACGCAGACGGCGTTCAGCCGCCCGCCGGCCAGTGCACCCAGCACCGACAGCCGCCGGTACTCGTACTCACGGCCGGCACCCTCCACCGGGCGGAGCATGAAGTCGCGGGGCGGGAAGACCGCCGCCGTCAGGCCCAGCGCCTTGAGGTCGTCGGCGAAGTGGGTGGCCTCGGCCTCGCCGGGCGTCACGATGCAGAGCACCCGGCCCAGGTCTTTTTGCAGGGCTGCGTACAGCAGGGCGCGGCCCGCCGGGGGCAGGCCGAACAGCGCCGCCGGGCCGGGCGTGGCAAGGCTTGCAGAAATCTTCTGGTACTCTGCCGTATGCTTCAGCAGGGATTCGTACATCGTGGACCTCCTCTCGTTTACAGCATCCGATTACCCGTTGTAGCGGCTCTGTGCCAGCCCAAGCTTGCCGTCCATGATGAGCCTGGCGGCCGCTTCCAGATCGGGGTAGCGGTCGGTCATGGCCTTGACGTCGTCGGGTGGGAACTTGCCCAGCACCCAGTCGGCCAGATCGTAGTCGGGGCGGGGCTTGGCACCCACACCGATGCGGATGCGGGGAAAGTTCTCGCCGCCCAGCCGGGCGATGATGCTCTTCAGGCCGTTGTGGCCGCCTGCCGAGCCGGAGGGCCGGATGCGCAGCTTGCCGGGGGCCTGGGTGATGTCGTCGCACAGGACGATGACGTGGTCGGCCGGGATCTTGAAGAAGCCGGCCAGCGGGGCGATGGAGTCGCCCGAAAGGTTCATGTAGGTCAGGGGCTTGAGCAGCACGACCTTGTGGCCGTCCACCTCGCCCTGGCCCCACAGGCCCTGGAATTTGGTTTTGCTGACCGCGATGCCCCACTTGCCCGCCAGATGATCCAGCGCGGCAAAACCGGCATTGTGGCGGGTGCCGTCGTACTTGGACTCCGGGTTGCCCAGACCGGCGATCAGCCAGATGTCATTTGCATTCATAGATGATTTGCCTTTTCCTGTTTTATTTTTGCTCTGAAAGCAAGTTCTTAGTATAACATACGTGCGCGTAAAAAGATATACATTTTGAATCGAAAAGCTGCACGGTGCGCAAAAAAGGCTGCGGGGAACTCCTTCCGTCATCGCTTGCGCGATGCCACCTCCCTCTGGGAGGGAGGCTTTGGCCCCCTCTCCGAGGGGGCTGGCACGGCAATGCCGTGCCTGGAGGAGTTCTTCGCAGCCCGATGAAGGTGTGCAGGGGCTTACTTGCCCTGCTCATCCTCCAGCTTCTTCTTTTTGGCGATGTAGGCTTCCATCTTGGGGGCGGCCCAGCCTTCGAGGTTGGTCTGGCGGTCACGCGCGATGCCGAGGGCCTGCGCGGGCACATCCTTGGTGATGGTGCTGCCTGCGGCGGTGTAGGCACCGTCGCCGACCTTGACCGGAGCCACGAGGTTGGTGTTGCAGCCGATGAAGCAGTAGTCACCGATCGTGGTGCGGAACTTGTCCTTGCCGTCGTAGTTGCAGGTGACGGTGCCGCAGCCGAAGTTGCAGTACTTGCCCACATCGCTGTCGCCGATGTAGGTCAGGTGGCTGACCGTGTTGCCGCGGGCGAAGCTGGAGTTCTTGGTCTCCACATAGGCGCCCAGATGGACGCCGTAGTCGGTGACGGTGTTCACCCGCACATGGGTGAAGGGGCCGATGTTGTTGTGGGGGCCCAGATGGGAGCCGTAGACCTGGCTGGCGTTGACGGTGGTGCCCTCGTCCACGGTGCTGTCCTCGATGAGGCTGTTCGGGCCGATGACACAGCCCGCGCCGATGACGGTCTTGCCGCGCAGGATGGTGCCGGACAGGATGGTGGCACCGGGTGCGATGACGACGCCCTCGTCGATCTCTACAGTGCGGCTCTCGATGTTCACGCCGTTGGCGATGTGGTACAGCAGGATATCCTCCCGCTTTGCCTCAGCGGCGGCCAGCCTGGCGCGGGCAGCCTCACGTGCAGGATTGGAACTGGATTCCATGAATGATCCCTCCTTGGAACTGGATCGAAATTGATTGGGGGAGAGGAGAAATTGCGGCAGATCCCCGGAGGGCTGTCCGCAACAAAACTCATTGGATAGAAAGATGTATCCAACAGACGGAAAAATGGCTCCATATAACAAAAACCTCTCGAAATCTTTCCCATTCTATATTACTCAAAAACTCAGTAAAATGCAAGGGATTGCACAAAAATTATCAAACAAATTCGGTGTTTTGCATGGTGGCAAGGAAGTGATTTTCTGGTATAATAATTGAGCATTCACATGACAATGTTCATCGTATCAGTAATTGTGAGCAAACGATGAGACCGCCGGGACATCTGGACCGGGGGCCACGATTGGGAGGTAAACAACGCATGAGCAAAAAGTATCTGTACTACTTCAGCGAGGGCAACGACGCCTTCGGTGGCGACAAAGTCACCATGAAGAACACGCTGGGCGGCAAGGGTGCCGGCCTGGCTGAGATGACCGCAGCCGGTATGCCGGTGCCGCAGGGCTTCACCATCACCACCGAGGCCTGCACCCAGTACTACGCCGACGGCCGCCAGATCAACGACGAGATCACCGCTGACATCTTCGAGCACGTCAAGGGCCTGGAGAAGATCACCGGCAAGACCTTTGGCGACAACACCAACCCCCTGCTGGTCTCCGTCCGCTCCGGCGCACGTCAGTCCATGCCCGGCATGATGGACACCATCCTGAACCTGGGCCTGAACGATGAGGCTGTTGAGGGTCTGGCCAAGAAGACCAACAACGCCCGCTTTGCATACGACTGCTACCGCCGCTTCGTGCAGATGTTCGCAGACGTCGTCATGATGGTCCCGAAGAGCCTGTTCGAAGTCGAGATCGATAAGATGAAGGAAGCCAAGGGCGTCAAGAACGACGTGGACCTGACGGCAGACGACCTGAAGGAACTGGTCGGCATCTTCAAGAAGATCTATGAGGAGAACGAGGGCAAGCCGTTCCCCCAGGATCCCCGCGATCAGCTGATCGAGGCTGTCAAGGCTGTCTTCCGCAGCTGGGACAACCCCCGTGCAAACGTCTACCGCAAGATGAACGAGATCCCCTACGAGTGGGGCACCGCTGTCAACGTGCAGCAGATGGCCTTTGGTAACTCCGGCGACCGTTCCGGCACCGGCGTTGCATTCACCCGTGACCCCGCCACCGGCGCGAAGAAGCTGATGGGCGAGTACCTGATCAATGCACAGGGCGAGGACGTCGTCGCAGGCGTGCGCACTCCTTCTCCCATCAGCCACCTGAAGGATCAGATGCCTGAGGTGTACGATCAGTTCGTCGAGATCGCTACCCGTCTGGAGAACTACTTCCGCGATATGCAGGATATGGAGTTCACCATTGAGGACGGCCACCTGTATATGCTGCAGACCCGTAACGGCAAGCGTACCGCTCAGGCTGCTCTGCAGATCGCATGCGACCTGGTGGACGAGGGCATGATCACCGAGCAGGAGGCTGTCCTGCGCGTGGAGCCCAAGCAGCTGGATACCCTGCTGCATCCCCAGTTCGACGCCGCTGCTCTGAAGGCAGCTGAGGTCGTCGGCAAGGGCCTGGCAGCTTCTCCCGGTTCCGCCTGCGGCCAGATCGTCTTCACTGCAGAAGAGGCAGAGGAGAAGGTCAAGTCCGGCGAGATGAAGAAGGTCGTTCTGGTCCGTCTGGAGACCTCTCCCGAAGACATCGTCGGTATGCAGGTCTCTCAGGGCATCCTGACGGTCCGCGGCGGCATGACCAGCCACGCAGCCGTTGTTGCCCGCGGCATGGGCACCTGCTGCGTCTCCGGCTGCGGCAATGACAACGACGTGAAGATCGATGAAGAGGCAAAGACCTTCGAGATCAACGGCCACAAGTTCGTCGAGGGCGACTGGATCTCCATCGACGGCTCCACCGGCAACATCTACGGCGAGCAGGTCGCAACCGTCGCCGCTACCGGCAACAAGAACTTCAACCGCTTCATGGGCTGGGCAGACGCTGCACGTCAGCTGCTGGTCATGACCAATGCGGATAACCCCCGTGACGCACAGCAGGCCGTTGACCTGGGTGCTGAGGGCATCGGCCTGTGCCGTACCGAGCACATGTTCTTCGCTGAGG
>ERZ1026890.241-NODE-241-length-41486-cov-24.685525_pt1 | contig 41486 bp, 27 predicted proteins | sample MGYA00380175_ERZ1026890 | MGnify/ENA primary metagenome ERZ1026890 (study PRJEB33269, sample SAMEA4719811) | human gut metagenome | biome: human-associated habitat; feature: organic feature; material: feces | place: Cameroon | collected 2013-10 ...
ACGAGATTCGCCTTAGTCTCGTGGGCTCGGAGATGTGTATAAGAGACAGATGTTGAATTATTCAATGTTGAGTTTTAAAATTTGAAAAATAAAAACAAAAGATATATGAAGAATATTTTTATTTCCGTTCTTCTCGCGCTCGCTCTCTGCCCTTCGCAGATGAAGGCGCAGCAGAACCCCATTCTCCCCGGCTTTCATGCCGACCCGGAGATAACGTACAGCAATCAGACACACCGCTATTATATCTATTCCACCACCGACGGCACACCCGGTTGGGGCGGTTACACTTACCAGTGCTTCTCGTCTGCCGACCTCAAGGAGTGGCGTGACGAGGGCGAGGTGCTCAATGCCAAGAACGGTCAGATAGCCTGGGCAGATGGCAATCTGTGGGCGCCAGCCGTACAGGAAGTGAAGGTGGGCAAGGGAAAATACAAGTATTATCTCTATTACAGCGCCAACCCCAAGGCTGGCGGCGGCAAGCAGATAGGCGTGGCAGTCAGCGATAGTCCCACAGGTCCCTTCGTTGACCACGGCTCACCTATTGTCTCAAAGGCTCCCGAAGGTTGTCAGGGACAGCAGATTGACGTGGACGTATTCATTGATCCGCGCTTGAAGAGACCCTATCTGTATTGGGGCAACGGCTATATGGCTGGCGCCGAACTACAGAAAGACATGACCACCATCAAGCCGCAGACGCTGAAGGTGCTCACTCCCGAGGGCGGCACGCTGCAGGACTATGCCTATCGCGAGGCACCGTACGTCTTTTATCGTAACGGCATCTATTACTTTATGTGGTCTGTTGACGACACAGGCTCTGCCAATTACCATGTGGCTTACGGCACGTCAAAGTCGCCGCTCGGTCCCATCACCGTGGCAAAGTCGCCAATTGTCATCCAGCAGGATCCTGCGCACGCCATCTACGGTACTGCCCACAATTCCGTGATAAACGTTCCTGGCACGGACGAATGGTATATTGTCTATCATCGCATCAACAAATACTTCATCAAGGCTGACGAGCAGCCAGGCGTTCACCGCGAGGTCTGCATAGACCGCATGGAGTTTAACGCCGACGGAACCATCAAGCCCGTTACGCCGACCAACGCCGTGACCAACAAGGACGGTTCCATCGACCTCATCACCGACGGCAATCCGCTCTTCCGCCATGTCCACACAGCCGATGCTGCAGCCTACGTGGAGGGCGACACGCTCTGGCTATTTGCAGGACATGACGAGGACGACGCTCCGAACAACGAGTATAAGATGAAGGACTGGCTGACCTTCTCCACCACCGACCTCAAGCATTGGCACCAGCATCCCGTTGGTCTGGACATCTCTGCTTTCAAGTGGGCGGACAGCAAGCAGGCTTTCGCCGGACACGTGGCAAAGCGTAACGGCAAGTATTACTGGTACGTATCCACTAACTGGTGTGGCATCGGCGTGGCAGTGAGCGACAAGATAACGGGTCCGTACAAGGACGCCATCGGCAAGCCGCTGCTCACCAACAAGGACTGTCGCGGCTCAAAGCACAGTTGGGCATGCATCGATCCTGCCATCTTCATCGACGACGACAACACACCTTATATAATATGGGGCAACCGCCAGTGCTATATCGCCAAGTTGAAGGACAACATGACGGAGATAGACGGCGAGATACATCAGCTCGACCTCGGCAACGACTTCCCCTTCACCGAGGCACCGTGGGTGCACAAGCGTGACGGCAAGTACTATCTCACATACGCAGTAAGCTGGTCGGAGCGCATGGGTTACGCCATGAGCGACAACATCATGGGACCGTGGCGTCCGATGGGACTCATCGACGGAGTCTCTGGCAACAGCAACACCACGCACCCGTCCATCGTGAAGTTCAAGTACCAGTGGCTCTACTTCACCCACGACGGCACGCTGCATGACGGTCACTCATACAAGCGCAGCGTCGTGATGAAGAAGCTGGAGTATAACGCCGACGGCACAATAAAGCCCATAGACAGCACGCCAAGCATCGTTAGAAAATAATAAATACTAAATATCAAATAATAAATAATGAAGCACTTCATTCTTTCAGCAGCATTGCTGGTGGCTACATCAGCATCGGTGTCAGCCAAGACCAACACTCCAAAGGTGATGGCAAACGGCTATCCATATACACAAGTGCCCTTCACAAGCGTGAAGATGGTGCACAATTCTTTTTGGGGCGCACGCTTGCAAGCAGCCCGCGAAGTAACCGTACCCCTTGCTTTCTCGAAGTGTGAGAGCGAACACCGCTACAAGAACTTCGACATGGCTGCTTACACGCTCAAGCATCCGGGCCATGCAGGACTGCAGACACCGGAATGGGACGTGGCTAAGTTTATGGGATTCTCGTTTGACGACACCGACGTGTATAAGACCATCGAGGGTGCCAGCTACATTCTTCAGACTTATCCCGACAAGAAGCTCAAGGCTTACATTGACAGCGTGCTCAACGTCGTTGGAGCTGCGCAGGAGCCGGACGGCTATCTCTACACCGCTCGCACCATCAATCCCGAGCATCCACACGCATGGTCGGGTAAGAAGCGTTGGGAGAAAGAGGAAGACTTAAGCCACGAGCTTTACAATCTCGGTCACATGGTGGACGCTGCCTGCGCACATTATCAGGCTACGGGCAGCCACAAGTTCCTCGACATCGCCCGCCGTTATGCCGACTGCGTATGCCGTGAGGTCGGATCAGAATCCGGTCAGGCAACCGTTGTGCCTGGCCATCAGATAGCAGAGATGGCACTCGCACGCCTCTACACACTCACCGGTGAGAAGCGTTATCTGGACGAGGCAAAGTATCTGCTCGACTTCCGTGGCAAGACACACATCCGTCAGGAATACTCGCAGAGCCACAAACCCATCCTTGATCAGGACGAGGCTGTGGGTCATGCCGTCCGTGCAGGATATATGTATGCTGGCATTGCCGACATCGCTGCCCTTACACAGGACTCGGCTTACATCAAGGTGATTGACCGCATCTGGCAGAACATCATCGGCAAGAAGGTTTATCTGACCGGTGGAGTGGGGGCACGCCATGAGGGTGAGGCGTTCGGCAAGAACTATGAGCTTCCCAACATGACCGCCTATAACGAGACCTGCGCTGCCATCTCCATGGTTTATCTGTATGAGCGCATGTTCCTCCTCCACGGCGAGAGCAAGTATATCGACTGCCTGGAGCGTACGCTGTATAATGGTGTAATTTCGGGAATGAGCATGGACGGCGGTCGCTTCTTCTATCCTAATCCGCTTTCGAGCGACGGCAAGTATGCCTTCAACGCCGACAACAACACCACGCGCCAGCCTTGGTTCGGTTGCGCCTGCTGCCCCAGCAATCTCAGCCGCTTCATCCCCTCCGTACCGGGCTATCTGTACGGCGTGAAGGACAACAACATATACGTAAACCTTTTCGCTGCCAACACCTCCACCATTCAGGTGGGTGGCAAGGACGTAGTGCTGGAAGAGACCACGCAGTATCCTTGGGATGGCGACATCCAGATTAGCGTGGTGAAGTCTGCTGCAAAGAACGCCAACATGCTGGTGCGCATCCCGGGATGGGTGCAGAACCAGGTTTTGCCGAGCGACCTTTATAAGTACAGCGACAATGAGCGTCCCGCTTACACCGTAACGGTTAACGGCAAGAAGGTGGAGGCTGATCTCGCTGCCAACAAGGGTTACCTGCCGGTGAAGAACATCAAGAAGAGCGACGTCGTCCGCATCCACTTCGACATGCCCGTCCGCACCGTTGTTGCCAATCAGAACGTAAAGGACGACGAGGGACGCGTGGCTGTGGAGCGCGGTCCGATAGTCTACTGTGCTGAGGCTGCCGACAATCAGGGCGAGCCGGTTCTTCGTGCCGTTATGAACAAGCAGCCGAAGTTCACAGTAGTAAATGACTATAAGGTGGATAACACCGAGACAGCCGGTGCTCCCTCATTCGCTGTAAAGGCCATCACCACAGATGCGCAGATGCTTGAGGAGAACGCTGACGGCGTGACTGTGAAGCAGCAGAAGCTGACGCTCATCCCTTACTACGCCTGGAACCATCGTGGCGCAGGCGAGATGAATGTATGGTTCGTTCAGTCGCTCAAGATGCTCGATAAGTAAGATTTTAGATATGCAAATATCGTACAAACAAGTAAAAACCTGTTACAAAATAAAAATCTGTTTTAGAGATTTGTTTTGCTGTTTTTGTGAGGTTTTGTTGCGTTTGTGACACCCGGATTTATCAAAACAGCCTCTTTTGCAACCCAAAGATGTATGTTTGCTCCATCTTTAAACTCTCTTTGTTTTTTGTTATAACGTATCTATCTGTTCTTGTGTAAGTCCGGTATAACGCATAACCTTCTCTACAGATTCTCCGTCTTCCAACATCATTTTGGCAGTTTGCATTTTTTGTTGGTCAGCACCCTCAGCTCTACCCTCAGCTCTACCTTCGGCTCTACCCTCTGCTCTACCTTCTTGCAGTCCGTCATCATATCCAGTCATGATGACGCTGCGCTGATAGCGTAAGTTCTCCATGTGTCTTACATAGTCGTTACGTTCTGCAACGGACAGTTTGTCAACATTAAGACAGTCTCTTGCGACTGCCAGTCCTGGTGCTTTGGGCTCATCCGTTATTTCTCCCGTCTTAAGGAAGGCTATCCATTCGTCAAGGTTGTTGACCGCCAACTTGTCGAAGTTGTCTACGCAAAGCAGGTAATACTCGGGGAAGATGTCGCCAGCCTCACGCTTCGTGCTCTCTCCCTTCTTGATGTCATCTCCGAAGAACACTTCGCTCTGACGGTTGGAGAGGCGCAGTATGTCGTGCGGCTCATGCAGTCCGCTGAATACGGTCTTGCCATGATAGACATAATCTTTAGCCTGACCGAGTGAGAAGTAAACGATGTTTATGGAGTATACTTTCCTTACCTTGTCGTAGTCATCGCCAAGGTTGATATAGTCAGTTATCACTTTAGACACACCATAGAGGATGCGATGGAAGTAAGTCAACTCTCGTGTGTTCTGTATCTCAAAGATGGTCAACTCTCCCTTCTCGTTTTCGGCAAGAATGTCCACGCGGTTGAACTTATCGTTCTCAGACTGTTGGTTTGTCTCGCTTTCCAGAAAACGCTTGATGGTGAATTTCTCGTTCAGAAGAGAATACATCAATCCTTCCAACACGGCGTGGTTGGCCTTGTTGCGAAGTAGGCGTTTCATAGCCCAGTCGAATCGTATGTAATTTGCCATATATATTATATATTATAATGTAATTGAAAAGATATGATTACTATTGCAAACTTATAACTTTATATCCAATGTTGCAAGTGATTTGAAAGAAAAAACGATTCTTTTTCGGTCATGGATGTACATAAATCGTTCATAAAGATATAAAAAAATAACAATTATCATATTTTACTCTTTTGTGAACGATTTGTGTACTTGAGGTTTGGGACTTTTGTCTAACTTTGCAGCAGAGAAAACGATAAATCAGCTTCAAAGATTCTTTAGGTAAGAACAAAAAAGAAAGTTGTAATAGGCGTATTAGGGAATAGTTAGTTTGTATTTAAGATAATTTGATTGTTTTAAGTTATAGTAGTTAGTAATTTTGGTTTAGTAGTTAGTTTAAATGGTTTAGTAGTTAGTTTTAGGTATAAGGTAAGTTTTAGATTTGTTGAAAAAAGGGTATGTCGTGACGACACACCCTTTTTTATATATAAGCACACAGTCTTATACCCACGTAACCTTAAATGTTGTTCCCTTCTCTATGTCTGACGTTACGCTGATGCTGGCGCCGAGACTTTCCAGAATGCTCTTGGTTATGCCTTGCTGTGCGGCATGCCAATCTGTCTCACGCGGTTCTCAAAGTCAGCCCGGTCGCACACGGCTCCGTTCTTGACGTTGGCTCTGTAATTGTATATGGTGTTGACGCTGTAATGCAGAAATTCAGCTATCTTGCTGCTGTCAGTTATGCCGAGACGTATGAGTGCGAATATGCGAATGGCTGTATTGAGCGACTTGTTGTCGGGAGGCAAGATGTGGCTTTCGGGGTTGAGCAGTGCATTAAAGTCGTCCACAAACGTCGGGAACAGTTGCAGGAAAGCGGTGTCGAAGGTGGCGTACAGCTCGTCAGTCTCCTTGCTGGTGAACTCGGCGGAGCGTGTCAGCTCAGCCAGTTCGGTGTATTGTCTGTTTTTTACGCGCTTTATGACCTTCTTGCGAATGTCTTCCAGCTTGTCAATGTAGACAGAGCACAGTCTGAGGAAGCGTCCCACATACATGTCCTTCACGCTGTTGGCTTCAGAGAGTTGGGAGTTAAGTATGGTGAGCTGCGAATTGAGCGATGAGAGCTGTGAGTTGAGCGACGAGAACTGCGCGTTGGAATCCTGCAACTGCGCGTTCGACTTTGCCAGCTGGTCACGCGTCACGGCGAGCTGGTTGCGTTTCCGATAGACGTATGCAAGGACGGCGAGAAGCATCAATGAAATGATGCTTATGGCTATGACTGTGAAGCGCAGCGAACGACCTGACTTTTCCTCCTTGGCCTTATATTCCTTTGCTATGCGTGTTAGCAGTGGCGATATGTGGGACAAACGCTGGCGCGAACCGAACCGGTCGGCACAGTCAGAGGTGAAGCAGATGTAGCGGTAAGAACGATCGACGTCGCCGTTTGCCATCAGCAGGTTTGCCATCTCCCACATCGAACCTTGGTCCATTACGGCGTTCCTTATGTCCGCCAATACCGATTCGCCCAGACTGTACATCATCTGTATGGAGTCGCCCAATGCCTTATAGTCAAGATAACGATAGAAGGATATGAGGGCATATTCCGGGGAACCTGGCTTTACGTTATGCAGCCATTCGTTGTTGATGGCGAGTGCCTGACGATAGTCTTTTCTGCCTTGTGCCAACATCTCGCGGCATTGATTGTAGTATTTATGACCGACGGGCAGATACTTCTGTGCCAATAAGAAGTAGTTGGCGGAAGTTTCGGCGTATTGTCTGCGCATATTCTCGAACTTGCCGTAGTAAGCCAGCTCGCCTGAAATATGACCGGATGCGTAATAGTAGAGTCCAAGATCGATGCCGTGGAGCTTCTCTGGATTGATGGTTTTCAGAATTGCTTCTGACTCTACGTACATTCCTGCGTTGGAACAGCACAGCGCAGTAAGCGACAGGCATCCTCCCGCTTTCGAGTCATCACCCATCTGTAGGGCTATATCAGAGCATCGTTCAAGGTAATAAATGGCAGAATCGTTGACGAAAGGAAGGTATTCAGCGTAGAGCTGATAGGTCAGTTCATACTTGGCGGATAAGGTTTCTGCCTGATCAGCCCGGCTTTTAAGGTACGCAATACGTTCCTTCTTCTTCTGCACGTACTGATCGGAAGCGGATATGGCCTCGTCTATGCATTGCAGGATGGAGTCAATGGAGGCGGCTGTGGGATGTACGGCAGACACGGCTGTGGACATGCCGAACCATAGCAAGATGACCATTACGGCTATGCGGGGGCGTAATATATGGGTAAGTGTGATATTGTTTGGCTTTGATGGTTTCATTCGTTCTTAGGATTAGAAACGTAAAATTACAAAAATAAAAAGACATAGCTTTGATTTTTGCAATAAAAAAGCTCCGAAACCATTAAGATTTCGGAGCTTAATAATAGTTTTGGTCTTTTATTCCACAGTAAGTTTTGCCGTCTTTACGTCACGGCTGTTGGAACCTACCATTATGGTGAATTCGCCTGGTTCTACCACCTGCTTAAGTTCTGAGTTGTAGAATTCGAGTTGCTTGCGTGTGATATCGAAGGTCACGGTCTTGGCTTCGCCGCTCTTCAGATGGATGCGCTGGAAGCCTTTCAGTTCCTTGACGGGGCGGGCAATGCTTGCACTGACGTCGTGGATGTAGAGCTGAACAATCTCGTCGCCGTCGCGTTCTCCAGTGTTCTTTACGGTGAGCGAAGCTTTAACAGTGCCGTCTGCTTTCATAGAGGGAGCACTGAGAGTAAGGTCGCCATACTCGTACGTGGTGTAAGACAGTCCGTATCCGAAGGGATAGAGAGCGTCGTTGCGCACGTCCATGTAATTGCTCTGATACTTGAAGAAGCGGTCTGTGCCCTCGGGAACAGGACGTCCCGTGTTCATGTGGTTGTAATAGAGAGGCAGCTGGCCCACGTTCTGCGGGAAACTGTTGACCGTCTTGCCCGTCGGAACCTTGTCGCCGAAGAGCACATCACAGACAGCATCACCCGTCTCAGAACCAGCAAACCATACGTTCATAATGGCATTCACGTTCTCTGACTCCCATTTCAGCACGGTTGCCCTGCCTGAGAAGTTGAGCAACACAACCGGTTTGCCCGTCTTTACAAGTTCTTTCAGGAGTATCATCTGTGCGTCTGGCAGTTCCAAGTTGGTGCGAGAGGCACACTCGCCACTCATTTCTGCCATCTCGCCGAGACATGCCACCACTACGTCCGCCTTGCGTGCCACGTCAAGTGCTTCCTGCATCATACGCTGTTGGTTGCCACGTTCGATAGGTCGACCGAACTCAATCTCTTTCTGCTGTTTCTCGTCCAGATAGATATTGGAACCTTGGGCGTAGAGAACGGTGGCTTTGCCGTCAAGATAACGGGTCATTGCCTCGCGCAGAGTGGAGTATTTCTCAGGCTTGTCGCCAGTTGACCATGAACCGGGAAGGTTGTTACGGGTGTCGGCAAGCGGACCTACGAGAGCCACGGTGCCCTGCTTCTTGAGTGGCAACAGGCTGTTCTGATTCTTCAGAAGAACGAACGTTTCGGCAGCCATGTCGCGTGCCACGCTACGGTTGGCGGCGGTGTAAAGCTCTGTCTTCTCACGCTTGGCGTCGCAGAAGCGGTACGGATCGGCAAAGAGTCCGAGCTTGTATTTCGCCTCAAGCACGCGGCGGCAAGCCTGATCGATGTCGCTCATCTTCACTGTGCCCTTTTCAAGGCAGGTCTTAAGGTTACGTACGAATGCCTCCGAACACATGTCCATGTCGGTTCCGGCTTTCAGAGCCTGTGCTGTGTTGGAGAGCTGATTGCCAACGCCGTGCATCATCATCTCATTGATTGATCCATAGTCGGTGACTACGAATCCGTCGAACTTCCATTCCTTGCGCAGAACATCGTCAATAAGCCACTTGTTGGCTGTGGCAGGAACGCCGTCAACGATGTTGAACGAGGTCATGAACGAGCCGGCTCCAGCCTCGGCAGCAGCCTTGTAAGGAGCAAAATACTGATTATACATGCGTACGTGGCTCATGTCCACGGTGTTGTAGTCGCGTCCTGACTCGGAGGCTCCATACAGAGCGTAGTGCTTTACGCAAGCCATAGCGTTATGGTCAGAGTAGTCGCCCTGATAGCCGCGAATCATGGTGGCGCCCACTTGTGAGGTGAGATAAGGGTCTTCGCCCGCACCTTCAGCCACTCGTCCCCAACGCGGATCGACGGCAACGTCTACCATAGGACTGTACACCCAGTTGATGCCCGAGGCTGTGGCTTCGGATGCTGCCACTTGTGCGGCACGCTCAATCATCGCCAAATCCCATGAACAGGCTTGAGCCAACGGCAATGGGAATACGGTCTGATAGCCATGAATGACGTCCTGTCCGAAGATAAGAGGGATGCCGAGACGTGTCTTCTTGACAGCTATCTCCTGCAGATTCTTTATCTTCTCTACGCCCTTGACGTTAAGGATGGCACCCAATTCGCCCGCTCCCACCTTTTCTGCAAGAGGCGAATTCATTACGGCGCCCGTGGTAAGGTCGCCTCCGGGGAGCAGATTCAGCTGACCGATCTTCTCCTCCAGGGTCATCTTCTGCATCAGTTCGGTAACGAACTCATTCATTTGAGGCAGCTGCTTCTTCTTTCCTGCAAAGATGGTTGCAGGAGAGAGGAGAAACAGGGCTGCCAATGCAATATTGGTTTTCTTCATTCTTTCGTTTTATTTTCTATTTCTTTTGAAACACTCTTACGTAGTCAACCTCCATTGTGGCGGGAAGGCAACTCTCATCCAAGCCTTGCTGTCCGCCCCAAACACCGCCCCAAGCGAGATTGAGGATTGGATAGAAAGCTGCGTCAAACGGCCATGCGTCCTTGCCTGTTCCGTCGTTTTTGTAGGTGAGGAGCTTTTCGCCGTCAACGTAAAACGTCATGTAGTCCTTTGTCCACTCCATAGCATACTTGTGGAATTCGCTTTGTGCGGTGGAGACCTTCTTGCGTGCCGACTCGATGGCAGTGCCGCCGTTGTTGTATTTGTTGCAATGGATGGTTGACACGACGACGTTGGCATCGTAGCCAACTTCCTCCATAATGTCTATCTCGCCGTCGCCAGGCCACGTCTTGAAGTTGACGGGCATCATCCAGAAAGCAGGCCATGTGCCCTTGCCCTTAGGCAGCTTGATGCTTGCTTCGATGTAGCCATACTGCCAGCCAGTGGTCTGACGGGCATAGAGTCGGGCACTCTTGATGGTGCCGCCGTCATTGATGAGGTTTATCTTAAGCGTGCCGTTGCTGACCTGCGCCACCTTGTCGTCCTGCACATAGTTCTGCAATTCGTTGTTCACCCATCCTGCTGGCTTCACCTCCCACGTCCAGTCGCTGCCTACCTTCGAACCGCTGAACTCATCGTTCCATACCAGCTCGTAGCCGCTCAACGGACACTTGATGTCTTCCTGCTGTCCTGCAGACTGCACAACGCTGATGCTGTCGCGTGAGCCTCCCGACCAAACCATCACCTTACCAGTGCGTTCAGCTCCCGTGTTAGGTTCGGCTGTGATGGTGAGCGTGGCTGTTTTGCCGGTGCTGTTTGTCGGCGAAACTGTCAGCCAAGCGTCGTTGGTGTATGCTGCGAATTCATGGTCGCTTGATACTTCAACGCTGATACTGCCTCCGTTATTGCCCATCGATACAGATTTTTGTGTTATCGTGATGTTCTGTTGCGGAGCGTATGTTATGTCGGTCTCGTTGCTGCACGCCATCAGACTGATGGCGGCAGCGAAGAGAGATGTCAGAATCATAGTCTTCTTCATAATTGTATTGCGTTTTTATTTTGCTGTCTTCTGTAATATAATATTGTAGATGTCGATCTTCTCATCGGCAGGACAACCACCGAAGTCGAACACAAGTTTAAGGGCATCTGCCTTGCCTTTTCCCATTTTCACGGCAGGAATCTTCACCTGATACTCTGTGCCGGCCTTGAGGTCGTAGCGGTTGGCGAAGAAGAAGTTGTCGTCGCTGGCCGTGTCGGTGAGTTTTACTGTCACGCCATTGATGTCCTTCTTGGCGAGGAACTTGCAAGAGAAGTCGTACTCGGTGTCTGCCTCGGCAGGGATGCTGGTCACTACATGCACCTGAGCCTGCCATTGGTCGCTTGTTGCCTCAGGCAGAACCACGGTGTACTTGCCGTTGTCGACAGAGAAGTCGGGATCGGCAATCTGGTTCCATCCCGGAGCATAGAAGAATGTGGTGGTGAATCCTTCGTTGCCCTTATCGTCTACGTATGTCTTCCACAGGTTCGACTCGCTGTCATACGTATAAACCGTCTTGTCTTCATCCTCAGCCGGTGCTTCTATACCGTCGCAGCCATGCTCCTGAAGGTCAATGTCGCGTACGGTTATCTTTGTGTTCTCAGCATTGCCACCGAAGTCGAACACGAGATTAATCTTGTCCATATCTATGCCAGCCATATTGCTCTTATAGAATATGTATTCCTGACCAGCCTTGAGCTGAATGTTCTCCATGAAGTAGTAAGTATTGTCATCGCCTTCCTTGGTAAGCTTGACAGTAACATTGTTGTGATCGGTGGTAGAGTGCAGCTTGGCAGAGAAGTCGTACGAATTGTCTGCGTTGGTAGCCATATCAGTGTGGAAGTGCTCCTGTGCCTGCCACTGGTCTGTAGTGGCGGTGGGCAGCTCTATGACATACTTGTTGCCGTCGGCAGTAAGCGTAGGATCAGCTATCTGCGCCCAACCCGGAGCATAGTAGAACGTATTGCTGTACTGGCATTACTTCCATAGGTTGCAGTCGCTTGAGGCGTTAAAGCCCTGGAATCCTTCATCAGCATTGGTCAGAATGTAATGCCAAGCTATTTCGCCGTTGTCCCAGACGAGCGTCATTGTGCTGCCCACAAGACTCTCGATGCGCAGTTTCAGCTCGCCGTTGAATGCGCCGTCTGCTGGAATGTAAGGGAAGTAAGTGCCGGCAGGCATGGTCATATAGATGTCCTCGCCCTCTGTTGAGAGCTTGAACGAACTCTTCTTCTTGCCGTCAACTGGAGCCATGAAGTCTTCTGACTTCGGTCCGCCGAGAACGCTACAATCCTTATTGACGTATACTGTTCCGCCTTCGCCCGGATCGTATGTATATGAATAGTCGGTGCCGAAGCTGATGCGGTCATCATAAACGCCGAAATCTGCCTTTTCGTTAGGCTTTGCTGACCACCATTCTGTGCCGTCCGTACCTGAAGGACCGCAACCCATGTGGGCTGCTTCGGTAGAGGCAATGCGCCATTCCTTGCCGCAAAGCATGGCAAGCAGCTCATCGTAGTTAGTGAGCGAGTTGGCGATGTGGAATGTTGTCTCGCCCATACCCTGCGACAGACCGTTATGGTTGCCCACGCGATAACAAATCTTATAGTCGCCGGCATTGCTCCATATCTTCTGCAGAGGGTTGAGAGTGGAGTATACAGGATTCTTTGTCACTTCTTTGCCGTCCACCGGAATGTACCACATCGGATAGATGCCGTCGCCTTCGAGGTTGAAGGTTACGGTGTTGGTGGCTTCGTCTACGGTTGCTGTAACTTTAGCGTTTTCGGCTACTGGCAGACCTGCTTCCGACACGCCGTCGAAATCCTCGGGGCTGCAAGCCGCCAAGGAAAGGGCGGCAAGAGCCAGAGTATATATCTTGTTGAGTTTCATAGTCTCGTTGTTTTTTTAGATTTTAATAATTGTTCTGCTTTAGAGTTCCGTGTGCGGCGTCAATCTCGCTCAGTGGTATTGGCAGATACTTCTTGCTCTCGCTCCATGTGTTTGTGCGGTAACCGTAAGCGTCAGGAGTAAGTGTAGAGGCTGCCTTGCCGGTGCGTACAAGATCCCAATAACGCTTGCCTTCGCCCACAAACTCAAGATGACGCTCGTCGATGATGTTGTCGATGGTGGCTGCACGGTTGTCGGTCAGTCCTGCACGGTGATGAACACGATTGAGATAGTCCTGTGCCTTGGTCTGGTCGCCGTTGGTACGTACGAGCAGTTCGGCGGCATTGAGTAGTGTCTCAGCAAAGCGATAGATGCGCAGGTTGTTGTTGAAGTTGAGGTCGCCGTCAGCCTTCTGGTCCTTGTTGTTCTCCGTGTAAGGCAGATACTTCTTAAGCCACAGTCCGGTGTCCTGATAACGCTTCGTGTAAGAAGCCTTGCGGGCATCATATACTGTTGCGTCGCGACGGCTGTCGCCTTCGGCAAACATATTGTAAGTTTCCTCGCGAACGGGTTCGAATCCCCATCCGTTGTCCACTCCGTCCTCAGGCACACCGCCAGCCGGACCGATAATGCGCGGATAGATGGTTCCGCCAGCGTTGACTACGCCGCCGCCCCATGCACGCACTGCATTGTCGTCCTTATAGCAAATCTCGAAGATGCTCTCCTTTGTCCATTCGCCGCTTTCGAGGAAGATGCCTGCATAGTCAGGGTTGAGGTCGTAGTTGTCGGTGTCGTTGATTATCTGCTGCATGAACGAGAGAGCCTTCTGATAACGTGCCTCATCGTTCTGATACATCACCATTTCGGCGTAAATCATGTATGCGGCAGCCTGACTAATACGTCCGATGTTGTCGTCGTCCCACTTCATAGGCAGGGCGTTGAGGCTGATGGCTGACTCAAGGTCGCTGATCACTGCTTCGTAAACCTCATCTGCCTGCTTCTGTTCGGCAATGTAAGGAGCCTTGAGATTCTCCATATAGAAAGGTATGTTGCCATAGAACTTCCACAGCTGCATGTAATAGAACGCTCTAAGCGTGCGTGCCTCTGCCGAAAAAGTGTTGTATTGTGCGTCAGTGAGGCTCTGCTTTGAGTTGTCTATGTAGCGAAGCACGTCATTGGCATTGCGCACTCCCTTGAAGCTCTGGTCCCAGATGCCGGAAAGAGCGTCGGAAGAATTCTGCGTCGACTCGAAGTTGAACATCTTGTGCAGGTGCTGGTTGTCGCTGATGCCCGAACCGCCGGGCCACACATCATCGCCCATAACGTCAGAGCAGAGTGTGAGCGGAGCATACTGGCTGTTGTTCCAGTCGTACTGGCGCATAGGATTGTATGTGGCAGCCATAGCCTCGATGATATGGTCGTATGAGCTGAAGTATTCGTCGACGGTGGCCTTGTCGGGAGGTGTGACCTCAAGGAAGCTGTCCGAGCAGCTTGTAAGTGCGAGCGGCGTAGCGAGTGCTGCGACGATTATATATTTGTTTATTGATTTCATAACGGTTTCTGTTTTTTTAGATTTAACGTATTTGCGTACATCTGTATTTCTCTTAGAATCCGACGTTCACGCCTACAGTGAATGTGCGGCTCTGCGGATACACACCATAGTCGACGCCAAGTGAGGTTCCGCCTGATGAAATCTCAGGATCATATCCGGCATACTTGGTGAAGGTAAGGAGATTCTCTGCAGCCACATACACGCGGAGATTGTTGACGTAGAAGCGCTGTGTGATGTTCTTCGGCAGCGTATAGCCGAGCTGAATGTTCTTCAGACGCATGTACGAACCGTCCGTGACGTAGATGTCTGAGCTCTGCCAGTTGGTGCCGTCGCCTACGACAAAGCGCGGATACTTGTTGCTTGTACCAGGACCAGTCCAGCGGTTGAGCATGTATGACGGCAGGTTGGCGGGACGAACGTCTGTGCGTCGTGTGGCGTCGTAGATGTCGTTGCCGATGGTTCCCTGAATCATAAACATGAAGTCGAATCCCTTGTATTCTGCTCCGAAGGTGAATCCGTATGTCCAGTCAGGCATACCCTTACCGATCTTTGTGCGGTCAGCAGCGTCAATGGTTCCGTTCTTGTCTACGTCCACGAAGCGCACGTCGCCGGGCTTGGCGTTAGGTTGCAGCATGTCGCCCTTGTCGTTGACGTATGCCTTAACCTCGTCCATAGTCTGGAAGATGCCGTTGGTCTTGTATCCGTAGAAGTAAGGGAACGGCTCACCGTTGGTGGCACGTGTGATGGTGCCGGTGTTCTGCATATTGTCAAGCTCGAGGTATCCTGATGTGTTGCCGAGATTGGTCAGTGTGTTCTTCAGATAAGAAGCGTTGCCCTTGACGTGGAACTTTGCTTTGCCGACGTACCACTTATATCCGATTTCCATTTCCACGCCCTTGTTCTCCATGTCGCCGACATTGCCGAGCGGTGCTTCCGAACCTACATAGTTGGGGATGGGCATAGAGATAATCATGCCGCTGGTCTTCTTCTTGAACCAGTCTACTGAGAACGTGAGGGCATTGTCGAAGAATCCGAGGTCGAGTCCGAGGTCGGTCTGGATGCTCTCCTCCCACTTCAGGTCGGGGTTGGAAAGAGCGCCAGCCTGAACACCGTTCACTACGTTCTCGCCGCGTCCCCATACAGTATTATAAGGTGAGGCTGTCCATGCAGCGTATGTGAAGTCGCCGATGTTGTCGTTACCGTTCTTACCCCAGCTTCCGCGCACCTTCAATGCTGAAAGCCACTTGGGAGCCTTGAAGTAAGGCTCGTTAATGACGTTCCATCCGAGCGAGAATGAGGGGAATGTGGCGTAACGGTTATTGGCGCCGAAGCGTGACGAACCGTCGCGACGAACCGTCACCTGAGCCATATAGCGCTCGCCGTAGTTATAACTTGCGCGGAAGAAATAAGAGCTGAGCGTGTGCTTATAGGCAGGACCACCGCTTGCCGACATCTCGCCACGGCTTTGGTCGGCGTTGGTATTGTTCATGTAGGGCTTGTTGATGTCCTTGAGGTTCTGTAGCGAACCGTAGAGATTCATGCCCGTATTCTGCATGGCGCTCTGTCCGAGCACGGCGTTAACGGAGTGCTTTCCGAACTGGCGGTCCCATGTTACCACGTTCTCTATCTGCCATACCGTGCCGCGATTGCTCGACTGGTGAGCGTTGGTGATGGTGGCGCGGTTGTTGCCAGAGAGATAATAGAGCGGTGTATATCCGTCTGCGCCCCAGAACGAAAGGTCGGCACCATAGCTGATGCGGTATTTTAGTCCGTAGCCGATATTGAGGTCGCCGGAGAAGTTAGCCACAAACTTATGGCTCCAGTTCTTGTCGCCGGGCAATGACAGCATGGCGAGCGGGTTGTTCATTTCCTGATAAGAGGTGCCCGGAATGCTGAACATGCGTCCCTGCTTGTCGTAAAGCATATACTGCTTGCCGTAGAGAGCAGCCTGGGCGTCTGCGTCCGCTCCGCTGACAGTGGGGGAGAGGATGGGCGAGAGATAAAGGGCAGAGCCGAGCGGCGAGCCCCACTGCGAGTTGGCTTCGATGGACTTGCTGTTGACGCGGGCGTAAGAAAGATTGACGCCTACGGTGAGCTTGTTGAACAGCGAGCGTTCCTTCTGGTCGTCGAATACGGTGTATGTGGTGTTGCTGCGCATTGTCAGACGACGATAATTAGAGCGGCCATAATTGCCACCGACGATACCGTCCTGATGGAAATAGCCCAAAGAAAGGTAATAGTTGACGCGGTCTGATGCGCCGCTAAGGTTAACCTCATGGCTTGTCACACCGGCATTGTCGTTGAATACCTCGTCCTGCCAGTCTGTTCCCTTGCCGTAGCTGTAAGGATCGTTGTAGATGGGGGCCTGTCCTGCGTTCACCAGACCTTCGTTCATCATCACTGCATACTCAGTGGCGTTGAGCACATCGCGATGTTTCCATGGGTTCTGCCATCCGTAAGAGAAGTTATAGTTGACGCGCATCTTGCCCTTCTCGCCTCCCTTTGTGGTGACGAGGATAACGCCGTTGGCGGCACGCGTACCGTAGATGGCGCCCGAAGCAGCGTCCTTGAGCACTTCGATGGACTGGATGTCGCTCGGGTTAAGATAGTCGATGCCGCCTTCGATGGGCATTCCGTCCACGATGTAGAGTGGGTTTGAGTCGTTGATGGTGCCGATACCACGGATGCGCACCTGCGAAGCGGCGCCCGGCTGACCTGAAGCCGATGTTACGGTTACGCCTGAAGCCAGACCTTTAAGGGCATTGTCCACACGTACGGGGGCTGTGCCGGCCAAGTCGTCGGCGCTGACCTTTGCGATGGAAGCCGTCACGACGCTCTTCTTCTGCACGCCGTAACCTACTACCACGACGTCGTTAAGCGTCTGGCGGTCTTCGTTGAGCGTGAGCTGCATGTTGTCGGCAGCCTTTGTCTCCAGCGGGCTGAATCCGATGTAATTGATGACAAGTGTCTGTCCGGGAGCTGCTGAAATGGAGAAGCGGCCGTCTATGTCAGTTATGGCATTTTCTTTCGAGCCTTTCACATTAACTGTTGCTCCGATGATGGGTTCGCCGTTGGCGTCCACCACCGTTCCTGCGAACTTATGGTTCTGGGCATAGAGCGATGAGGACAGCGTCATGGCGATGGCTGTAAGTAATAACTTGGATTTGCTCATAAACTTAGATTTTTATATATTTTATTAGGTTTTTTATTCTTGCGGTTAGCGCTTTTATTTGAGTGTGAAGCGTGTCTTCAGCGTGATATGGTCCGAGGCGTTGCCTATGAGAGCCTCAAATAAGCCGTTCTCCGATTTCCATGAGCTTGACGTTTCGTCGTAGAAGGAGAGAGCCGTATTGTCTATGGTGATGTCCACGTTCTGCTGTTCGCCGGGATTGAGCCATACCTTCTTGAATCCTTTGAGCTCCTTTACGGGACGGTCCACCGATGCTTTCACGTCCTTTACGTAGAGCTGTACGGTTTCCGCGCCGCGCTTCGTGCCGGTGTTCTTGACGGTTACGGTGAATGTCAGCTTGCCGTCGCGCGTCATCTCTTTGGCTGACTGGCGCAGGTCGCTGATGCTGAAAGAGGTGTAACTAAGTCCGTGTCCGAAAGCAAATGTCGGCTTTATATGGTTTTTCTCCGTCCAGCGATAACCCACGTATATGCCTTCCTTATATTCTTCGTCGATGATACGGTCTGCTCCAGCTGCCTTGTCATCGGTGTTGCGCCACGTGCCGGGATAAGTTTTCAGGGCGTGTGCGCCGCAGTCGTTAAGGCTTCCGTACCATGTAAAGGGCAGCTTGCCGCTCGGATTGGCGTCGCCTGTCAGCACGTCAGCGATGGCGTTGCCTGCTTCCGAACCGATAAACCAGCTCTGTACGATGGCAGGAACCTTGTCTTTCCAAGGCATTGCCACGGCGTTGCCCGATACGTTGACGTAGATGAGGCGGTCCGTAACCTTTGCGAGAGCCTCGATGAGGCGGTTCTGTTCGTACGGCAGTTCATACTGCTTGCGGTCGTGTCCCTCGCAGTCCTGATAGTCCGACTTGTTCAGTCCGCCCACCATAATGACATAGTCGGCGTTCTTTGCCTTCTCCACAGCTTCGGCAATGAGCTGGTCAGCGGAGCGGTTGTCCTTCAGATTCTGACCTGTCTCCACTCCATTATATTCGCCCGTCACGTCACCAACATATCCTCGGGCATAATCAATCTCTGCCGAACCTCCGAGTTTGGCACGCAGTCCGTCAATGGGAAGTGTCTCACGCTGCACCTTCAGCGACGACGAACCACCGCCTACGGTCATCATCTTGATGGCGTTTTCGCCTACGACGAGTATGCGTTTCGCCTTAGTGCGGTCGATGGGCAGCACGTTGTTGCGGTTCTGGAGGAGCACGATGCCCTCGTCAGCTATCTGACGGGCTGCCTCGTAGTGCGATTCAGAGCAGAGAAAGCCGTGAGGACGCTGTCTGTTCATCGTCGTACGGAAGAAGAGGCGCAGCACACGGCGCACCTTGTCGTCAAGTTCCCGTGTGGAGTATTTGCCGCTCATGATACCTTTAAGATATGGTGTGGCAAGATAATAGTTCTCGTAAGCGTTGCTTGTGCCTGCTGACAGACCGTTGGTCCATGAGCCGAACTCCATGTCCAGTCCGTTCTTCACAGCCTGGTCAGTGTCGTGACATCCGCCCCAGTCGCTCACCACCACGCCGTCAAACGCCCAGTCGCCCTTCAGAATGCGGTTTAGCGTATACTGGTTGTGGCAGTTATGTTCGTTCTTATATAGGTTGTATGCGCCCATAATCGCCCAAGCCTTTCCTTGCTCTACAGCTGCCTTGAACGCCGGCAGATAAATCTCATGCAGAGCGCGGTCGCTGACGATGACGTTCACATTAAAGCGATATTCCTCGTCATTGTTAAGACAGTAATGCTTGACGCATGACGAAACTCCCATCGACTGCATTCCCTGTATGTAGGGCACCACCATCGTGGAAGCCAAATAAGGGTCCTCGCCCATATACTCGAAGTTGCGTCCTCCGAGCGGAGTGCGATAGATGTTGACGCCCGGTCCGAGAATCATGTCCTTGCCACGATAGAGAGCTTCCTCGCCGAGACTCTTGCCATAGAGTGCGGCAAGGTCAGGATTCCATGTGGCGGCAAGACACGTCAGCGCAGGAAACGCCACGCATGAATCGTTGGTCTGTCCCGCCTGCTTCCACTCGTCCCACAGCACATCGGGGCGTACACCGTGAGGACCGTCGTCAGTCCAGAAGTCGGGAAATCCCAGACGCGGTATTCCGGCAGACGAGAATTTGCTCTGCGCATGGATGACGCGAATCTTCTCCTGAAGAGTCATACGTGAGAGAGCATCGTCGATGCGCTGCTCTATGGGCTGTGTCTCGTCCAGATAAACGGGTGTCTGCTGAGCATTGGCTGCCATAGCACACACCGCAATCAAGCAAGATGTTATGATATGTCTCATGATAATGTGTAAGTAATGGTTTTTAGTTGTTGATTGCAAAATTAGCATTCAGCTACTAAAAATCAAAGAGTGAGTGTTTAAAAAGTGGACGATATTAGACTGTAATCTTTCTTAAAGCGCTGATAATCAATGAAGGTTAAGTTTGATGCGTATGCAATAAAGTGGACGAAAAGTATATGTTTCATATTGATGATAGCGTATATATAAAGCGTATTTATAATAATTCGGACGAGAAGCTGCTGATACGTAAAAAGTCCTAATTACATATACTGCAATTAGGACTTCTGTTTTATTCTTACCGGTTGAGGCTGTTGTAACAACTATGCCTCAACCATCTTCCAATCACCAATGGTTCGTTTACTGCTGTCATAATTTATTCCAACCTTCACCAATCGCTTTCCGTTTGCTGAATAAGGCAGCAGATAACCCTTGTCGTCTATCTGCTGAAGAGCCTCTTCTGCCGACTTGTCAAACTTCAACTCCATAACGTATGTGGTATCCGGCAGATGCAGCACAACGTCAGCCCTGCCTATAGCACTGTCCTCTTCAACTGATATGTATGCCCCCATAAGATTGAAGATAAGATAGAACACCGTTTGGAAATCCTTCTCGCTCTTGTTAGACAAGCGATTGGATATACTGGCAAGATAGGATTGCATCTTACTTAAAGCGCCATCCAAATTGTCATTATAGAGCTGTTCCAAGAAGTCGAAGATGAAACTGTTGTTGGCTAATTGTACTGGCGACAGATAGTTTGGTGCCAGCGACTTTAACATTCCTATGCGGACTTCCGTGTTAGGATAGTCGAGCTGATAGCTCTGGAACAACGGGTTGTATTTCTTAATGGTAAGATAACCGCTCTGATATAGTAAAGGAAGAGCCGAGGTCATTTGTTCTGGCGAGACGTCAAAGTCGTCCACACCAACACTCTTCTGCTCAATATCCATTACCCCAACGTGATATTTCTGCAAGGTCTTGATGAGATAGCTTGGAGTACCCGAACTAAACCAATAAGCAGCAATCTTCTTGTTTCTTAATGCCTTGACAAGACTAAACGGATTAAAGATGTCCTCCGACTTTTCGCTGAAATGATAGCCGTCATAATACGACTTCAACTCGTCGACGGTCTCATTTATTGTCTTGCCCAAATGCTTTGCCAACAGTTCTACGTCAGGCTTCATGTCATTGAGCAATTCTGTCTTGCTGATACCGCAAATGGCTGAATAATGGTCGTACATACTGATATTATCCAGATTGTTGATTTCGCTGAATATGCTCAACTGCGAGAACTTTGTTATGCCAGTGATAAACACGAACTGTAGCCAAGGGTCAAGATACTTGATAGGACTATAGAAGTTCTGCATTATCGACCTTAGCTTTGTCAGATTGTCCTTTTCGTGTACTACATCAAGCAATGGTGCATCATATTCGTCGATAAGCAGTACTACCTTTTGTCCGGTCTGCTTATAGGCACGCTTGACAAGACACTCCAGGCGCTGGTTGGTACTGATGGCCCATTCTTCCGTACCGTATATCTGTTCCAACTGACTCAGCTTGCCTTCTATCTCATTAATCAAGTTGGAAGGTTGCATGTGCTTTGCTGTGCTCATGTCAAAGTGGAAGACAGGATGTCTCGTCCATTCCTTCTCATAATCACCAAGAGCAAGACCGTCAAACAATTCCTTTCTTCCTTCAAAATAGGCTTGGAGCGTTGAGACAAAAAGAGACTTGCCGAATCGTCTTGGACGACTCAGAAACAGATATTTGGATCCGTTTCTTACGAAATCCACAATATACTTTGTCTTATCTACATAAACATAATTCTCCTCACGTATCTCAGAGAAGGTCTGTATGCCCACAGGATATTTCCTTATCTCTTCCATTGTACTCTTGTCTTTAATGCGCTGTGAAGTTACGAATAAAAAGTTAGAAGAGCAAAGAATAGCTGACTTATCTTCTTTATTTTATGGTTTCAATGGGTCATTTTTCCATTAATACGAACCTCACTGCTGCTCCTCCTGATGCCTGAAGATGCAGACAGAGGGTCGGTTACGACCAAAGCCGTATGGTAAAGAACAGAACTCCTAATGCGTACAGCTTGCCGTCGAAGACAATATTTGCATTTCTAACGCTCAATACTCCTCGTTCAGCGCACAAAGAAATCTCTGGTGCGAAATTTTCGAGTTTTGAGCGTGCAGCGATTGCATCCTGATAAACAGCAGATTATGCTGCTAAGAGGAGAAGTGTGCAATGAATGGCGGAGCCAAACAAGCATCTTTGGACTGCTATAGAGCCACTTTTACACTCCAAAACAGCCACGCTTGTCATGCAAAACAGCCTCTTTTCCACACCAACAGTGGCCCTGTTGGAGTGGAAAAGAGGCTGTTCTTGTATATTATGGGGTCAACATCGAAGCAAAACCCCACAAAAACGGCAAGACAAATATCTAAAAGCGATTTTTATTTTGTAACATGTTTTTACCGTTTGCGTGATATTTGCATGAGACATATCGCCCGAATTACAGCCCTGCCATGTACCATCCTACTATGTTCGCCAGCATAGTGACGATTATTATTCTGCTGATCTTCCATGCTTGCTGCCTTTGTCCGCTTTTGTTGTCATAGTATAGCGTCCAGATGGCTGTAATGAAAGTGGCGGCGGTGAAGATGGTGCTTAGCAGCGATAGACCTTGCGATATTATTATCATGATAAGCGTTGACCACATCAGCATTGCGGTGAGACTCTCCATGCTCCTCATGCATATTGTTTGTGCATCTACGTTGCCTTTGCGCAAACGGCGCCTCAGTTCCCATTGGTCCAAGCCAGCCAGTATGGCCAGAAGAAGGACCGTCATAAATTCTTTTAATGTCATAACTTATAGGTTTTATTTCTTATTGAACTTTCGCAAGTTCAGAAGTTATAGAATTTAAAGAAGTTATAGAATTTAAAGCCGTATGTCTTATAGCTGAATATTCAGCAAAAAGAGTAATGGCTATAACTTCTAGCGACCGTAGGGAGCGATAACTCCTTTAACTTCTGAATTCTCTGAACTTGCGAAAGTTCAGTCTCTTATATCTGCGTTTCGCAATCTTATGGTTGCAAAATTACGATATGTTGCTTTTTCGTGAAATAAAACCTTGTTCCACCTTGTTCCACCTTTGGAAAAAACGTAGTAATATGCAGATAATCAGCTGTATTTCTTATTCTATTAGCATGAGAACGTACCATACTATGTGTGTCAGTCCTATAAGCGCCATGCAGGATATGCTGGAGAGAAACTCCAGTGGCGACGCTTCTTTATTGCATCGCAGAAACAGCATTCCTGAGATGACGGTCAAGATGCACGTGGCTGAAGAATAGACGGTGACGCCGGAATACTTGATCATGAATATAATAGTCATCCACATCGAAAACTTCTCAATCTCCAATACCTGGTCTGTCAGAAATCTTTTGTTCTTTATATCATAGATGTCGAGCTGTCGCCTTGCCTTCAGATAGCGTAGCAGTATGGCTGCCACATAAACGATGGCAATGAAATACGGGATATTCTTCATGAGTGAGTGTTCTTGACTGTTTTGTTATGACTGGATAAGTTGCAAAATTAATGTTTTTCCGGCGAAACCATAGATTAAAACCTTCGGAAAATAGGAGATTCTTGCATTTTCTGCTTACCTTTGTGGTATGTCAGATGATATTTATTACGAACAGGCAAGCGCAGACCGATATATGCTTGCTGTCCTTATCGCCCTTGTCCTGATGGTGATATTGGTGTATGTCGTTGCGCTATATTATATGCGCAGGAAAGAGCGTGCCTTCGTCAGTTCGCAGGCTGAGATGATAAGACGGACCATGCTCTTGGAGGAGACCCAAGGTCAGTTGGAGGAAAAGCGCCTGCAAAGCCAGTCGCTCTTGCAGAAGCTGCGTCATTCCGAGATGCAGGAGAATGCCGATGACGTCATAGCGAGGGTGCGTTTGGCGGCTGATGGCAAGAGGAGGATTGATGAGGCGGACTGGAAGCGTCTGTTCTCTGCCGTCGACAGCCTCTATCCTGACTTCAGCGATATGCTGCTCAGCCAGACAACAGCCTTGAACGATCAGCAGATGCAGGTGTGCTACCTGATGCGTATCGGCATGTCGAATCCTCAGATAAGGAACATCACGGATTTGCCGCGCACCACTATATGGAGGTGGACGAAATCGTTTAGTTGGATTAACGAGCTGGGATAGACGGGGTGAAAGCACTGCCTACCATCGCAGACTCACCGATAAACTGCAATTTGCAATAACTATATGCTCACAATGCAGGATGCGTCTTTTGTCCGAATTTCATTGTAATAGAATCTTAACATTGCTGTCATTTTCTTGTCTTATTCGTGTCGTAATTTCGCAGCAAAATAATAATGTGAGATATGAAAGATTATAAAAAGGCGATTCTTGGCATTCTTAAGAAACGCAAGGACAGTGGTGATAAATTCGAGAGTCAGGTGCTCAAGCTTACTCTTAAGCAGATAGACGGTGCCCGTGACGACGGCTGGGGAGTGTTTTACTCAAAGAACGGCAAGAGTCTGGTTTCGGCTAAGAAGACCATCGAGGGAAGCTATGCCGTGAAGGACGACACGGAGGAGATTGGCGACAACGCTTTCTGGGGTTGCGCTTTCCTTCGCAATGTGGCTGTGCCCAATACCGTGGAGCGCATTGGCGATGAGGCATTCGCACGCTGCATCTCGCTCGAGTCGGTCTGCATCCCCGCTTCAGTGGAGAAGATAGGCAAGAATCCGTTTGTCGACCTCGACAGCAAGGTGATAAACAACGAGTCGGAAGCTTACGTCATTGACAACAAGATTCTCTACAGCGCTGACCGTACACGCCTCGTTTCGTGCCTCACCGACGCCGCCATGGTAATCGTGCCTAAGACGGTTCGCGTTATCGGCAGCCTCGCCTTCACACGTCGTGCGAAGCTTAAGAAGGTGCAGCTGCCCGACGGACTGGAACGCATCGGTCGCGACGCGTTCTCTGACTGCGATGCCCTTGAGGAAGTGGTCATCCCAGCTTCGGTGAAGACCATAGCGCCCTACGCTTTCGGCGGTTGCGAAAGCCTTAAGAAGGTGACGTTCCTCGGCGAGGTGCAGAGCCTCTCACGCACAGCATTCTCTGACTGCTTCAATCTCTACACCATCCTCGTGCCGCAGGGAAAGGAGAAGGCGTATCGCAAGATTCTTCATATAACATCAGAGAGCGACACACTCGTTCTTGGCAACGAGCAGGTGGCTCCGACGGACAACAAGCCTGAAACTCCGAAGGCAGAGCCCGCCAAGGAGCCCGCTAAGGAGATGAAAGAAGAGAAGAAGGAAAAGAAAGAAAAAAAGGAAGAAAAGAAGGTGGATAATAAGGAAAAGAAGGATAAAAAGATAAAGAAGGATAACGCAGACAAGAAAGATAACGCAGGAAAGGAGGGCAGCAATGGCGAAAAGTAAACAGATTACTTACGTGGAACGTGACGTAAGCTGGATGTACTTCAATCATCGCATCCTTCAGGAAGCGGAGAAGCCCACCGTGCCATTGCTCGAGCGCCTATCTTTCCTCGGTATCTACAGCAACAACCTGGACGAGTTTTTCCGTGTTCGTGTGGCATCGCTCAATCGTATTGTCGACAACGAGAATGTTCCCGAGAAAAACCGCAAGCAGATGAAGCGCACGCTCAAGACCATCAATCACCTCAACGAGGAGTATTCAGCCGAATACTCCAAGGCCATTGACAAGGTGTTCGAGGAGTTGGAGCAGCATCATATCCGCCTTATCAACGAGACGCAGCTTGGCGAGGAGCAGCGCGACTTCCTCAAGCGTTTCTATTATGACAAGCTCAACGGATCAACCAATCCTATATGGCTCTCCGCCATCGACGATCTCAACACGCTGGAGGACAACCGCATCTACCTCGTCGTGAAGAAACGCCATATCGGTGGCGACGGCAAGGTGAAGTATGCCGTCATCAAAGTGCCCGACCGCGTGTTCGGACGCTTCATAAAGGTGCCGTCGTCGGACGGTTTCGACAATATCATGTATCTGGACGACGTCGTAAGATTCTGCCTCCCGCTTATCTTCATCGGCACCAAGCCTTCCACGTATGAGGCTTATTCCTTCAAGTTTACGAAGGACGCCGAGATGGAGGTGGACAACGATGCCGACTACGGAGCTATGGAGAAGATTGCGATGGGCGTCAGCTCGCGTAAGCGTGGCGAACCCATCCGCGTTATCTATGACAAGGACATGCCGCGCGAAATGCAGAAGCGCGTCTTCGAACGTCTGAACGTACAAGAGCTCGACACGTCGCTTGCCGGAGGACGTTATCAGAACCATCGCGACCTCATGTCGTTCCCCGACTGCGGACACACGGAGCTGAAGTTCGAGAAATGGCAGCCGGTGATGAAGCCCGAATTTCTCTCGGAGACCTCCGTGCTCGACTCCATCCGTCAGCAGGACCGCTTCATACACGTGCCTTACCATTCGTTTGACGCTTACATCCGTCTGCTTCGTGAGGCTGCCCTGCGCCCAAGCGTGAAGGAGATAAAGACCACGCTCTACCGACTGGCAAAGGACTCGAAGGTGGTGAAGGCGCTCATCTGCGCTGCACGTAACGGCAAGAAGGTCACGGCAGTGGTGGAACTGTTGGCACGTTTCGACGAGGAAAGCAACATCAAGTGGAGCAAGCGCATGCAGGAAGAGGGCGTGAACGTCATCTTCGGTGTGGAAGGACTGAAGATCCACTCGAAGCTGCTCTACATAAAGAGCACGAAGGGCGACATCGCCTGCGTCGGTACCGGCAACTTCCATGAGGGCAACGCCCGCGTCTATACCGACTATCTCATGATGACCGCACGTCAGGGCATCGTGTCGGAGGTGGCAAAGGTGTTCGACTTCATCGACCGTCCGTTCTCGCCGATGCGATTCAAGGAGCTGCTCGTGTCGCCCAACTCAATGAAGACACGCATCATCCGCCTCTTCGACAATGAGATAAAGAACGCGCGTGAGGGTAAGCCGGCGTGGGTGAAGATAAAGATAAACCACATCACCGACCCCGATATCGTCAACAAGATGTATGCTGCGTCGAAGGCTGGCGTGCGCATCGACGCGCTGGTACGCGGCAACTGCTCGCTGGTGCCTGGCGTGAAGGACATGAGCGAGAACATCCGCGTGGTGGGCATCATCGACCGTTATCTCGAGCACTCGCGCATCCTGATATTCTGCAACAACGACCGCCCGCGCTATTTCATCGGTTCTGCCGACTGGATGCCGCGCAATCTCACGGGACGCATCGAGGTGCTGACGCCCGTATACGACGAGGACATGAAGCGCGACCTCCTGCGCACCGTAGATTTCGGACTGCGCGACACCACCAACGGACGCATCGTTGACGGATACGGAACCAACAGGATACAGCCCGTGGAGGAAGGCGAGGAGCCGTTCCGCTCACAGGAACAATTACACATCGAATACAATAAGATATAGACACAATATATATATGAACATCGCTGCCATAGATATTGGCTCGAACGGAGCCAGACTGCTGATAAAGAGTTTTGACGATAACGCCCCTGCCTCACAACGCATACGAAAGCTGATGTTTGTGCGCATTCCGCTGCGCCTCGGAAAGGACGTCTTCGCCCTCGGCAAGATATCGAAGGAGCGTCAGCGCATGATGATGCACATGATGAAAGGATTCAGCGAGTTTATGCAGTTGTATAAGGTTGACCACTATCGCGCTTGCGCCACGTCAGCCATGCGCGATGCCGACAACGGTAAGAAGGTGATGCAGCGCATAGAGAAGCATACGGGCATAAAATTAGAGATTATCCCTGGAGCGGCTGAGGCGCAGCTGCTCTGCAACAACCTCGTGGAGAACACCGATAGCGGCGTGGGCAATTATGCCTACGTGGATGTGGGTGGCGGTTCCACGGAGATATCGCTCCTCCACGACGGCGTGCTCGCCGAGAGCCATTCGTTCAATGTGGGCACTTTGCGTATGCTTGCCGGAGCTGTGACGCAGGAGGAACGCAACGCCATGTGCCGCATGCTGGAGGAATATGCTCGCGAATTTCCCGGTACGAAGATTATCGGTTCGGGTGGTAACATCAACCGCCTCTACAGACTTGCCAAATCAGACAGCGACAAGCGTGTGCTGCCTCTCGGCAAGCTGAAGGAGCTGTATTGCGAACTCGCCCCGATGTCCATACAGGAGCGTATGGAGAAGTTCAAGTTGAAGGAGGATCGCGCCGACGTTATCATCCCCGCAGCCGAGATTTTCCTGATGGTTGCACGCTCTTTGGATTGCGACAGCATCATCGTGCCGAACATCTCTTTGGCGGACTCCATCGTGGACGGCATCTATCGCGATATGACCAGAAATGGGGAGTTAGTTGAATAAAACGGAACTTTCGTGGATTTTTATTCAAGAAGATTTGGATAATTATTCGATTATTTGTACTTTTGTATTCGCAAACGTATAATTATACGAACATAATAATCCAAATAATAATACTTATGAAACTGAAGAGTGATAGAATAGAGACATTGAAGATGCTTATCTCAAGCAATGAGATGGGCAGTCAGGAAGAGGTGTTGGAAGCTCTGGCAAAGGAAGGCTATCAGGTAACGCAAGCCACGCTGAGTCGCGACTTCAAGCAGCTGAAGGTTGCTAAGGCGGCAAGCATGAACGGCAAGTACGTCTATGTGTTGCCCAATGAGACGATGTATAAGCGTGTAGCCTCGCCCCGGTCGGCTTCCGAGATGCTCCGCATCCCCGGCTACCGTTCCATCACGTTCTCCGGCAACATGGGTGTTATACGTACGCGTCCCGGTTACGCAAGTGCCATCGCCTACAACATCGACAACAGTAACATTGACGACATCCTCGGCACCATAGCCGGCGACGACACCATCTTCATCGTCCTACGCGAAGGCGTCACGAATGAACAGCTTATGGCAGACCTCGGCGGCATCATACCTGGAATGGAATAAGAGAATCTCCTCATAGCTAAACAGAAATTTATCTGCGAGACTGTCTGCTGTGTTAGGCAGGGCTTTGACAAAAACCTTTATCCACATGCCTTTTGTTGTCACACCCTACGGGTTCATGATATCGTTTGGAGAATGGGCTTTACGAGAGCGTTGCTCTCGACACCCATCCTTCAAACGATATCATGAGTGATGCTTCGGCATCACTGTGCCAACAAAAGGAAAAACATAAAAAACACAAGGTAGCGGACGGCACCCGCCGTCCGAATTAGGAATTTTGAGTTTTGAATTAGGAATTATGCGCCAAGGCGCATTGTGAACTGTCCTGTTTTGAATTAATAGGATGAAATCTTCCAATTCAAAACTGAATAATTCATAATCGGAGGCGAAGCCGAGAATAAATCAAAACTCAAAATTCCTAACTCAAAATTCGGATGGCGGGAGCCATCTGTTTGTGTTTTTCTTTGTTTTTTCCGCTTATGGGCGCGTGCTGTGCACAAATAAAAGGCTTTACGTTAGGTTGTCGAGAACTGGTTCTCGTAAGACCTAATGTAAAGCCTTTTATTTAAATCCGATAGGATTTGTGCCCATAAGCGGATTGTGGATAAAGGTTTTTTGTCAAAGCACTGCCTACCGCAGCAAACTAACCGCTAAACTGCAATTTACAAGCAGCAAGACTGATATTATTCTTGATTATGCAGTCCTAATCCCTTCAACGCCTTGTCTGCAGCCTTGTTAACGGCTTCGTTAGCCTTCTTGTTTGCCTCGTTCACCTTTTCGGCAGCTTTCTGACGGTCGGCGTTTCTTTTCTCCTCCAACTTCTTCTTTCCCTCTGCAGCAGCGGCGTTGGCCTTGGCAGCAGCATCGTCTACGGCAGTCTTTGCAGTGTTTTCGGCTGTTGAGGCAGCATTGTTGACAGCTGACTTGGCGGCGTTCTCTGCGGCGTTCTTCACGGATTCAGGAGCGTTCTTCACCATTTCGGCGGCAGCCTTGGCTGTCTCCACGACCGTTTCTCCCTTTGCAATGGCAGGAGAAGCGAGCTTAACCACGTCACTTGTGATGGCAGCCTTTGCGTCCTCAGCAGTTGCGGCAGCAGATGTAGGTAGGTTGATGATGCCGTTTACGAGACTTTCCACCGTGCTGTTGCCGCTGGCGATTTCATGTCTCCTTTTTTAATGTGTTGGTATTGACAATATAATCATATAACTCTCTATGATTTTGCAAATGTAAAGAATAAAATGGAGATAACAAAAAAAGCGTTTGGAGAATTGGGCGAAATCCCTTAATTCTCCAAACGCTTTCTTTATTGTATTATATTCTTAAATCTCGGTTCTTTTACTTCACCAGCGTACGATGGATGGCAGCGTTGCCTTTCTTCATCATTCTGCGTGCAACGGAGTTGAACTGGCGGCGCGGAACGAGCAGACGAGATACCTGTGCGGGAGCCTCCACAGTTTCGGTGAATGTAGAGATGGGGCTTGCACCTTCCTTCTTGAAGTCGACGAGCAGACGGTGGAGTTCGCCGTCCACACCGGCAGCGTCAGCAGCGAAGTAGAGCAGCGTACATGTGGTCCAGTCTGCCACGAAGTTCTTCTGTGTGGCGCTGAGATAACCACCCTGCAACACGGCGTTCTTCGTAGACTCGTCCGGGAACATTGTCTCGTCGGTGAAGTCGCCCTTGGCGAGAGCCACTGCCCAGTGAGCAGCGTCGTCGTTAGGAGTAACCACGCTCTGCATATATACGCGTCCCTTCATGTTGGCATACTTCGTCGGGTCCATGTTGTAGAGGTCGTCGCCGTCGTAATAGCGATACTTGATGCTGATGTCGGCGTCTGAAGCACCTGAAGCGCGAGTCGTGAACTTGAGCTTGTATATCTTGCCTGCTGCCGTAGCGTCCTCGTTCATGGCGTATGCGTAGATATAGTAAGAAGTGTTGAGGTCAAGTCCTGACTCCTGCGACTCGATGTTGTCGGTGAACGTAACGCCCTTGACAACCTGAGCTACGGTCATGCCCTTTGACTGTGCATACGACTCGATGTTCTCCTTCACGTCCATAGCAAGAGCCTTGTCGCCGGGATAATCCTTGAACGGAGTGATGCCCATCCAGTAACGTACTGACGGGTCAGACGGCTTGATGATGACGTTGCATCCGTCTGCAGTAAGGTCTGTGTATGAGATGTCGAACGTGCATTCAGCAGGATCGCCGCCAGGCAGCGTGCTGAAGTTTTTCGTTGTCGGCTTGCCGTAGCACTTTCCCTCCTTGTTTACGGGGATGGCGTAGAAGATGAAGTCGGTGCCGGCGGGCAGACCCTTTACGTCGTCAGTTGCAGGACCCTTTGAGAGGATTGCCTCAAGGATGTTCTCCATAGAGAGGGTGGGGTAGCTCTGCTGCAGATAAGAGAGGTAGCCCTCAACGACGGAAGCGATTGAACCGTTCGATTCCTCGAGCTGTTCCTTCGTCACGCAGTCATAATAGTAAGCCACGGAGTTGTCTTCCGGTGTAACGGAGAGAGTGACGGAGGTGGATGTCAGTCCTGAATATTTGAGATGGAATCGCGGTCCTTCGTCTTCGGGAGCGTCAAATACGATGCTGTCTACGTCAGCTATGGTGAAGTCAGATACGTTGCCACCGTTACGATAGACATGGAACGACTGGGCATTAATGCTCGTCAATGCGGAGATGAGCATGATAGCCAGGATAAGAAACTTGTTGGTTTTCATATTTTCAGGAAAATTCTGCTAATGTTCTTAATCGGTTTAAAGTTGAATATGGTGTGTTTCAAGCATTCATCTTAGAATGCCAGCATTGAGCGGACACGTATTTCGCTGTTCTTGCGGTAGGCAGCCACGAAGCCGGGCTTGAACTGTGAAGAGTCGAAGCTGAAATAGTAAGCCCATGTGGAGGTGCCGTAAGAGTCCACCTTCTCCGTGCTGGTCCAGTATTCAGAGTCGGGTTCATACAATGGTGTGGCGAGGTTCTCGGTCAGCAATTCAAAAGTGGCTGAAACACAAGAACGTCCCGATCCGTCTTCGTCAAAGTAGACGCGGTCGAAGAGATACTCCATCTGTCCTGCTGCCGGCAGGAACCATCCTGAGCTGCTTTCGGGTGCGGGGCACGTCTGTTCGTATACGGTGGTGGCGTAGTAGGTGGCAGGATAGTTATTGGTTGAACCGTTCAGCTCTCCCTTGTCGCGGATGGCTGTCTCGACGATTGACTGTGTGTTGGTGTAGCCGAGGAAGTCAGCTGTGTTCGTTGAGGCACCGGTACCCGTAAACTTTGAGTCGAAAGCGCTCCACCATACACCTTCGTTGGTGTCGTCCTTCGCTGTGGCGTCACGAAGAGCCACTACGTAACCGTGAAACTCGTCAAACGGTGTCACGCCGTCCTTCTTCGTGTAGAAAGCCTCGCGGTCACTCATATCGGCAGCTATGCCTACGCGGAAGACGATGCCTATAGGTGTGGCGCCTTCCTTGAGATTTGTGCTCCATGTACCGTCGCTGTAATAGATGTCGCCGATGCGCGGCGCTACCACCTCGGGTTCTTTTTCATTGTCGAAGCTGATGCTGTCCACGTCAGAGCAATGATACTTGACTGTCTTGCCGTCCTTTGTATGTACCGTAAACGATTGTGCCGTGGCTCCCGTGGCTATAGCGAGCGCGGCTATGATGGTGTAAATCTTCTTCATATATATTATATATAATGTGACTTTGGTATAGATATGCTGGCTTACTTGTTCTTGATCACCTTGTACGACTTGCCGCCTTCCACGCTTACTACGTAAACGCCGTTCTGGCATGATGCGAGGCTTACGACAGCCTTGCCGTTGGCGTCAGCCTTGGTGGCAGCGATGCTCTTACCGGCTACGTCATACAGACGCACGGCTGTAGCGGCACCTATACCCTCCACTTCCACTGTTGTTCCGTCTACGAAAGTCAGGCGGCACTCGCCGTCCTTAACTGCTGCAATGGCTGTGATGTCGCCCTTGTCGAAGACAAACTTTCTGACATCGGCGAGCACATACTCGTCCTTTACGTCTTCAGAGGCCACGTAAAGCGTGCTGGCATCGAACGTAACCTTTGGGCGTGAGGCAAGCGCGTAGCTCTGCTTGTGGCCGTCATTGAACAGCAGCGTGAGCAGACTCTGCTCCTCAGCAAGCGCCGGCTGGCACATGCCGCAGATGAGCAACATGGAAGCGATGCCGCGACGCATTGCGCGGCGCATTGGGGTAATGACGTTTTTCTTCATAGAATCTTGTGTTTTTTACGTTTTAGAATTGTCATTGTGTCATACCTCTATGTATGATAATGCAAAAGTAGATATTAAAATTGGTAAAAACAAACGAAAAGTAAGGAAAATAAAAGAAAAACTAAATATTTATTTTTAGTAAATATAGGGTTAATATTAATATTTAATTAAAAATACGATAATAATCAAATATGTAAAAAACAATTTTGTATATCCGTAATTGAACTTTCGAAAGTTCAGTAAATATACTTCCCTTTTTGTATGGTTTTTGTTCGGTTTACGCTATCTTTGCATCCATAATAACCCTAAACAATTAAGTTTTTATGAAAAAGATTTACACCATTATCACTACGTTGCTGCTTGCCGTACTTACGGCGAACGCGCAGACCGTGCTCATCAATGAGGACTTCTCGGGTCTGACAGCGGGCACGGAGGACAATCCTGACGCCACTATGCTGGTGGACGACATGGGCGACTTCGTCAATCCTTCCGCCCTCAAACCTTATGACAGCGGTTTGTCATACAAGAAGTGGGGAGGCATCGGACTCTATTCGGCAGGTGGATGCATCGCCATCAAGGACGGATGGTTCCTCAACACTCCGGCTGGCGACATGTCGGGCGACGTGACTATCACGTTCCGCGCACGTCTCGCAAAGGGACAGGACGATACGGGCAGAAACGCTCTCGACCTTATATTCCTCAGCCGTAAGGGACTCGTCGACTTCGGACGCAAGACCTATTCGCTTACGGAAGAATGGCAGTCGTTCAGCTATTCTTCGGACAAGGGCAACTTCGAGACCACCGGTTTCCAGTTCTATGCCAACACCGAAGCCACTATACTCATTGACGACATCCGTGTGGAGCGTCAGCAGAAGTCCATTCAGACGCCTACTGCACAGGATGCGGAGAACGTCACCGACCATAGCTTCCGTGCCGTGTGGACTCCGACTGGTGCGGAGAGCTATCTGCTCAACGTATATTCCAAGAAGGTGTCTGGCAATACCATCAACGTCAGCGAGGGCTTTGAAGGCGTTGACGCTGACAGCGAAGGACGTCTGAACGCCGATAAGCCCAACCTTCCCGAGGGATGGGCGTTCGTATGGACAGACCCCACGAAGCCTCATGTGGCTATGGGAGAGGGACCTGACGGCAGCACCAAGGCCATAAGACTGGTGGACGAGGGCGACGCTTTCACCACTCCCGTAATGAAGGACGGCGTTACGGCGTTCAGCTTCTGGCTTAAGGCACAGCCCGCGCAGACGGACGTTCCGAACGGCAGCTACATACAGGTGTCGGTGGAAACCGAGTACGGACTCTATCCCTGGAAGTACATCGACGTTGCCGACCTTCTCTCTGATGAGGCTCGCGACGGAAAGGTGTTCGACATCACTACTGCCCTTAAGGCTTTTGAGAAGGTTTATGCCCTTAAGTTCGAGTATGTGCCGGTGAAGGGCGACAACACCGCTGTGCTCTTCGACAATGTGACGTACGCTTACCCAGAACCTGCCGAACTCACTTACGCTCTTAAGGACCTCAAGGTGGCAGCGCAGAAGAACGCTGACGCCGAAGCCGACATGACCTACGACGTTACAGGACTGGATCCGGAGCTTGACTATTTCTATACCGTAAAGGCTGTTTCTGGCCGTTACGTGTCAGAGCCTTCCAAGGAAATAGAGGTGTTCGCCGTTAGCCAGCCCACAGTTCTTGAGCCTACGGACATCACTTCTGACGGATATACAGCCAACTGGACATGCGGCAACAAGGTGGACGTCTACCGTGTGGAGCAGGTGCAGCTCAACACCATCGACAAGGATACCGACGATTACACCATTCTGTATGAAGACTTCTCGAAGGTGAAGTCGGACAAGACCGAAGCCGACATTGAGAAGGGCGACATCGAGCAGGGCGAATACACCAGCGGTTACGGTCCGATTGACGACCTCACACACCTTGCAGGATGGAAGGCTTCGTCGCTGCAATGCGTTGACGGATGGCTCGGAGGAATGGAGTCGAGCGGTGTAAAGGGAGAGATTCCGGGTGCCATCGTAACCCCCGCTATGGACCTCAGCCATAACGAAGGCGAGTGCGACGTTACTGTCCGTGCATGGGGTACGGAGGACGACTGGCTCGTCATACAGGGTGTCAATCCTGCTGCCTACAGCGCCATCCGCTTCCCGGAGGGTGGCTTCGTTGAGGCTACCGTGACCATCCCTACCTGCACAAAGAAGGAGCAGCTGACATTCTACAGCAACAACTACCGTACGTTCCTCATCGACTACATCAAGGTGACGCAGAAGGTGAAGGCTGGCGACAAGGTGGAAGTGGTGACCAGCTCGGTTATTACGGACAACAACACCACAAAGTCGATGTATATGGATCGTCCGAACTTCGGACCAGGCCATGACATCTACTATCGTGTGACGGGTCTGCGCTATTATCATGGCAACCGCAAGGACGCCGTGGCTTCCTCTCCTTCAGACATGATGCTTGTCAAGGCTCCTGCCACAAGCATTCAGACTGTTGGCAAGACCGAGTCAAGCGTGACCACAATAGCAGGTGGCGTAAGCGTGACGACAACTGACAACGCCGTGCTTGACGTATTCACCGTAACGGGTCAGAAGGCGCTCACCCGCACTCTCGCCCCCGGCACCACCGACGTAAGCCTCGTCCCCGGCGTATATATTATTAAGGTGGCAGACCAGGGTGTGCGCGTGGTGGTGAGATAAAGACGCATGTCCGCAATTCCAAATCATCACATTTAGGTATTGTGCGTTAACCGTAAGCTAACTATCTTTGCAACAGAGAAATACGAAACACGAATCGTATGTATTAACTAATATAAAAGCAAAGAGAAAATGAAGAAAACAGTTATCGTTTACGGCACAAGCACAGGCACATGTGAGGAACTTGCCAACAAGATTGGAGGCAAGCTCGGTGTGGACAATATCATCAACGTTACAGATCTTGACAGCAGCGTCATTGCTGACAATGACAACCTCATCCTCGGCACCTCTACATGGGGTGCCGGTGAGATGCAGGACGACTGGTATGACGGCGTAAAGGTGCTGAAGGGTGCTGACCTCAGCGGAAAGACCGTGGCTCTGTTCGGTTGCGGCGACTCGGAGTCTTACCCCGACACGTTCGTAGGTGGCATGGCTGAGATATATAATGCCGCAAAGGCAGCCGGTGCGGACGTCATCGGAGCCGTATCCACAGACGGTTACACCTTCGACGACTCAGAATCGGTGGTTGACGGCCACTTCGTAGGTCTGGCTCTTGACGAGGTCAACGAGGACGACAAGACCGACGAGCGCATCGAAGCTTGGGTGGCAGAAATCCAGCCCAACCTCTAATCACCTTTTATCCGAACATTCATCCATCTAAAACTGTCAATCATGCAACAACCCAATGTGCTACCCGTAGACATGAAGGTTCTGATGAACCACATCTATGAATACCAGAAGGGTGTGCGCCGTATGGTGCTTTTCACCCTCAACCGAAAATATGAGGAGTTCGCCATACGAAGGTTGGAGAGCCAGAACATCAGCTACATAGTCCAGCCGGTTGGCAGTGACCGCCTCAATCTGTATTTCGGCAGGGAGGAATGTCTCAACGCCATACGGATGATCGTAACGCGACCGCTAAACCTGCTCACTCCTGAAGAGGACTTCATGCTCGGCACAATGCTCGGATACGACATCTGCGCACAATGCGAGCGTTATTGTGAACGCAAGAACAGATGCAACAAACAATGCAACGGTCATTGCGACAACCAATGCAAGAACGCAAGTTAAGCGTGAGCTATAGCTGGTATATATAATAAGAAGATGGCAAGGACATTCCCTGCCATCTTTTTTTTGAAGAATTATTGCTTCTGCCACAAATCTTACCGTCTCAAGTTTCGGCATTAACTGTTTTTATATAACATACAAAGGAACACAAAAAAGCTGTTCTTGCTTCTTGTAGGGGAGCATAGAGAATCTTACCGCTTGTAAGTCTGGATTCGTTTTGAGAAGAGTCATTAGTGAGTTGGCTCTCACATTACCCTCAGCTTTAACTTCTATAGGCAACAGCTTTCCTTTATATTGTATTACAAAATCTAATTCCAAGCGTGAGTCATCCGTCTTATGGTAATATATTGGAGAGATGTTTCGGCTCTTCATTTCCTGCAATACATATTCTTCTGTCATTCCTCCTTTATATTCGGAGAAGATTTGGTTGTTGATGAGAATTTGTGCAGGGTCGACATTGACCATCGCCCCCAACAAACCTATATCCAGAAGATAAAGTTTAAATACAGAAAAATCCTCATATATATCCAAAGGCAGAGCAGGCTTGGTGCATCTTGGAACCTTATAGAGAAGTCCTGAATCAACCAACCATTCTATGGCTATCTCAAAGTCTTTAGCTCTTGCTCCTTGGCGAAGTGCACCATATATGAATTTCTTATTGTCCTTAAACAGTTGGGAAGGGATGCTCTTCCATACCATTTTTATTCTTTCTATCTGCTCCTTTGGCGAATGCTTGGAGAAATCACGTTCATAACCTTTAAGTATTTCCTTTTGGATTCTTCTTACTTCTTTCAATGCTCCGGATTCCACATATTTCTTCACGGCTTCTGGCATTCCTCCTACATAATAATATTGACGAAGAAGATCAACGTATTTTTCGTGTAAGAGATTTGTTATTTCAAAGTTATGTTCTTCCAGTAGCTGATAACATTGTTTCTCCCCTTTGGCAAGCAGGAATTCTCCATAGCTCATCGGATACATATCTATCTCATTCACCTTGCCTACCGGATAGGAAACATCATGATGCAATGAGATACCTAATAATGAACCAGCCACGGCAATATGATATTCCGGAGCATTCTCGCAGAAGTACTTTAATGCCTCAATGGCTTCTGGTATTTCCTGCACTTCATCTAAGATTATAAGTGTATCTCCGGGAGTAATGTCAACATGGATAATAGCGCTGAGAGCAAGTAAAATTCTCTCAACGTTAAAATCCTGTTTGAAAACCTGCTCAACCAATTCGTTTTTGCGGCATATTATGTATGCCTCTTTGGCATATTCGCGTTTGGCAAACTCACGTAAAGCCCAAGTCTTTCCCACTTGTCTCGCTCCATTCACAATCAGAGGCTTTCTGTCTTTACGCTCTTTCCATTCTTTAAGTTGCTGCAATACAAGTCTTTCCATAGTGCTGTTTACATTTTTCTGCACATAAAAATGGCCGTTGAATACATTTTTATGCACATAGTTTATATGCAAAGATACATTTTTCTGCACATAAAGCATCCAGTACTCTACACTTTTCTGCACATATTTCTATAAACTTAACATATCTTCTTGTCAAAAACATCTTCATGTCCACCATGCAAATATCGCATAATTGGACTTAATTTGTGTTAAACGTCTGTAAAGTAGTGGGGTGAGCAGTCTTTTTCTTTACCTTTGTAAAGCTCATTCAAAGAATGACAACCTACATAAGTATAAACCCAAATAAACATTTGCATGAAGCATTTTTCTACTCTTCTGTTGGCGATGTTCGCCATCGGTGCAAGCGCGCAAAGCGGTGGTACGGGAGCATTGCTCGATGAAACCTACCAGTTTACAGACGGCGGTGACGGACTTTTCCGCTATGTTTTTGCCTACGACAGTAACAAGCAGCGCTCCTCGGAGACCATCTATTACAAGGAACGCAACGCCGGCGTGTGGGGCAGTGAGTCGCTCTACGAGGTGGGCAACTATTCCTATCAGTTCGACTCCAAGGGTCGTCTGAAGGTGAAGGAGGTGAAGTACAGCCTCGGCAAGCCCGAATTTCAAACCTACCGCATCATGGTGGACTATAACGACACGGCCGCTGCCGGCGAAGCAGTGAGCACTTTCAAGCGTTATACGCTCGCAGACGACAACAACTACCAGCTCGAAGAGCAGTGGAGCCTTTATGCCAACGGCCAGCTCGCTTCGCATTCACTTTTCAACAGCTACGATGCCGTATCGCACCGCTATGATGAAAACGGAACGATTAATGCTATTCTCTCCTACGACTTTTCGGGCGACAGACTCGTGACCAAAATCACAAAGAGCGGAACGCTCAACGATTCCACCATCGTTCATTACGAGGATGGAATGCCGTCGTGGACAGAACGCTACCGTTACGACGGCAAGACGGGTAGGCCTCTTGAATATACCAAATGGGGAAAGACGGTGGATGCCTTTCATAACGTGTGGGAATACGATGCCCAAGGACGCATCGTGCTCGACGAACATTACGTTGACAGCGCAGACGATGAAGTGGATTTTCCGACAGCTGCAGCCTTGTCGGGAAAGCGCAGAAAGGCCGCCCGCATGCCGTTCATGAGTGCAGGCAGGTCTGAAGCGGCTGCCGATGCTCGCAAGGCAGACGCCGCTCCGCGTCGGAACAGGACAGAGTCGGCTCTGACGGAGCCTGAATGGAAACTCGACGCACGCATCACCTACAAGTATTTCAATGACGAAGTATATCCCGTAAGCAACTCTTGGCGTTCCGTCATGTATATGGAAGGTCCCTTGTCGGAGTGTGTTTTCTTGGAAAAGGGTGATGAGACAGAACCTGATTATGAGGAACGCATCGTCTGTACACGCGATGCTTCGGGCAAACTCACGGCAGTAAACCATACTTACAGTAAGGAGACCGATAGAGAACAATCGTCTGTCTATGTAGTAGATGCCGCCGGACATGTTACCAATCGCACCTATACAAACAAGGAAACATGTGGAGACCGTACGGAGACTTATGTTGAAGATAACCAATATGTATGGGATTCCGACCGCTGTGTGAGTATGGTTGAAACCAATGGATACACCACCGAACAGCAGACCAAGACATCACATGTCTACACATACGACACTGTCGCCAATAAGTTTACCGACGAATTGCGCATAACGCACGAAAACGGAACGGACGAACCGTCCACAGAGACTTACACCGTGCAACAGAACGGAACCAGCGTTGAAGCCACAAACAAAGAGTCGGCCTATTGCAATTCGCGATACATCCGTGAGGTTCAGCAGGAGGATGTAAGCTTCATCGCTCCCAATATGCTGAAGGACTTTGACGGAGCTTATCCTGAGCCGCGCACGGTGATTTCGGTGAAGGGCCGCGTTGTAACGACAGCGACAGGACCACGGGGCAAATACTACGGATATGTGGAAGTTCCGGCTCTCAACGATGCCGACAACCAGTACCTGACGCTTGCTCCCGGTCAGTATTTCAGAGTGAAACGTGTCGGCAACCAGCTTGTATGTTCCGACATCGACGGCTTCCCCGTGTATGTGGTTGAGGGAAATTTCCTCAAGAAGGAATACATCTATCTCGATAACACTTCATCTGTAACTCCCCAGACCAGCGTCGCACCGGTGACCAAAGCCGCTGACGGTGTTGAGTGTACCGAAGTGGAATATATCTATTCTCAGTACGGACTGCTCGTAGGACAGATCCTCACCGATATAAGTGCAGATGGTAAACGCACTGAAAACATCAGCATAGAGTATAAGTATGATGAGGCAACCGGCATCGGAACTTACGAGGCTACCACAGCTAAAATGCAGCTTACGGGCAGAAGTCTCGGCTTGACCGACGGCACGACATTCAGTGTCTATACCCTCGACGGTAAACAGCTTGCCGCCAATGTCGCCGATTACACTTTCGCTTCATCGGGTGTATATATTGTCAAGGTGGGCGGAAAGAGCGTGAAGCTCACTGTGAGATAAGGCGCATCGACACAATATTTGCATTCCTGACGCTCAATAATCCTCGTTCAGCGCACAAAGAAATCCTTGGTGCGAAATTCTTGAGTTTTGAACGTGCAGCGATAGCATGCTGACATACAGCAGATTATGCTGCCAAGAAGAGAAGTGTGCAATGAATGACGAAGCAAAACAAGCCTCATTGGGCTGCTTTAGAGCCACTTTTACACTCCAATACAGCCTCTATTGCCATGCAAAAGAGCCTCTCTTTCACTCTTATAGAGTTACTATAGGAGCGGAAGAGAGGCTTTTCTTGTATATTATGGGGTCAACATTGAAGCAAAATACCATAAAAACAGCAATCCAGAACTCTATAATCAATTTTTATTTTGTAACAGCTTTTTACTCTTTGTACGATATTTGCATGGCAAGACAGATGATTAAAACGACAATAGAGACAATAGAGACAAAGGCTTCGCATAGAAACAAATTGTCTTACCCTGAAAAACGTTGAATAAAAAACAACGTTTAAAATGAATATAGAAA
>ERZ1026890.246-NODE-246-length-41081-cov-53.589139_pt1 | contig 41081 bp, 38 predicted proteins | sample MGYA00380175_ERZ1026890 | MGnify/ENA primary metagenome ERZ1026890 (study PRJEB33269, sample SAMEA4719811) | human gut metagenome | biome: human-associated habitat; feature: organic feature; material: feces | place: Cameroon | collected 2013-10 ...
AAATGCAGAAGAGTTAAATATCTACAAGAATCCCCCATGATGTTTGGTGTTATGTCTTGAAATGATTACTTTTGCAAATCATAATTTTTGCAGATTTACAGAATCATTCAAAACAAGGATAAATGGAAATAGTAATTGGAATCATCATAGGACTTGCCATCGGATTCTTCGTGGGAAAACTGATGGAAGCAAAAAGTGCGGGCGAGGAGAAAACCCAGCTCGTAGCGAAGGCTCAGGTGCTGGCGGCTAACATCGAACAGATAAAACTGCATCATGCTTCTGAGGTTCAATCAATGAAATCTCAAATGGAGAACGAGCGGCTGTATGCGGCAAAACTCAGGGCGGAAAGCGATCAGCAGTGGGCACAGAAACTCGAGAGCCTGAAGCAGGAAATGCAGCGAATGACGATAGAACAGCAGAAGGTGGCGGCTGAGCAGTTGGCTGCCAAACAGTCGGCTCTGCAGGAAAACAACCGTCTGCAGATGGATGAACTCCTGAAACCTATCAAGGAACAGTTTGCTGATTTCAAGAAATCGGTAGAGGAGAGCAAAACCCAGAACGAAGTGAACAAGAAAGAACTGCAGAACACCTTCGAGGCAACGATGAAACTCTTCCAGCAGGAACAGCAGCAGGCTGTACTGAACCTGAAGGAGCAGACCGAGAAGATTGGCTCCGATGCTGCCAACCTGACCAAGGCATTGAAGGGCGACAGCAAGATGCAGGGCGACTGGGGCGAGATGGTGCTGGAAACCATCCTGGAGAACAGCGGACTTCGTAAAGATGAGGAATTCTTCATTCAGGAGAATACGAAAGATGAAGAGGGAAAGAACTATCGTCCGGATGTTATCGTCAGATTCCCGGAAGGCAGAAGTGTGGTCATCGATTCCAAGGTTTCGCTTACCGCCTATTCTGATGCGTTGGCAGCTGAAGATGAGGCTGAGCAGGAGCGCCTGATGAAGGCTCACGCGCTGAGTGTACGAAAACATATCGACGAACTGGCTGCCAAAGACTATTCCAAACTGGTGGATGATGCCATCGGCTTCGTACTGATGTTCATCCCTAACGAAACCAGTTATATCGCAGCGATGAAACAGCAGCCGGATCTCAGCCGCTATGCTTATCAGAAGAAGATTATCATCATCTCACCAAGCAATCTGCTCATGGCACTCCAACTGGCGTATAATCTCTGGCAGTATGACCGGCAGAACAAGAATGTGGAGAAAATCGTGAAGACGGCAGCCGACCTATATGATAAGGTAGCGACTTTCGAAGATACTTTCCTGGGCATCGGTGATTTGATAACCCGCCTGTCGGGTACTTTTGATAAGGCTAAGAAGCAACTCTATGACGGCACCGGAAATGTGATGAGAAGGGTAGAGAGCCTGAAGGGACTCGGAGTGACACCAAAAAAGCAGATCAAGGAACTGGATAATCTGTAAAGTGTATACAAATAGTCTACTGTCGGTTAAAAGGGAAAAGGGCAAAAAGCAATTTTTTGTTACCGAAACATTTCTAATTGTTCAATTTAAGTTTCTAATTGTTCAATATTTTAAAATAATCTCTAAAAAGGAGCGGAATTTCAGATTAAATTCGTAATTTTGTCCCGACTCGACAGAATAAGGAATCATTGTATTGCTAATAAAAAGGCAAAAATTTACATAAAACAACATCAATAATTATAAAGTTATGAAACTGAATGACATTCTTTCTGACAACTTTCAAGCTGCAGAATGGGAAGCCAAAGGTTATGAGCTCCCTAAGTATGATATTGCTGCTGTAGCTAAGAAGACACATGATGAACCTACTTGGGTTCACTTTGGTGCAGGTAACATCTTTCGTGCGTTCCCTGCTGCTATTCTCAACGATGCACTTAACACCGGTAAGTATGATCGTGGTGTTATTGTTGCTGAAAGCTTCGACTACGAAATTATCGATAAGGCTTATCGTCCTTATAATAATCTCTCTCTTCTCGTAAGCCTCCAGTCTAATGGTACTATCGAAAAGAAGGTTATCGCATCTGTTACCGAAAGTATCAAGGCTGACAAGCAGTTTGCTGACGACTGGGCGCGTCTGGTTCAGATTTTCCAGGCTCCAACTTTGCAGATGGTTACTTTTACCATCACCGAGAAGGGATATTCTTATAATGATGCAGATCTGGCACGTGGTCTTGATGCAGTATTTGCAATGGGTAAGCTTACCGCTCTTCTCTATGAGCGTTATAAGGCAGGCAAGTTGCCACTTACTCTTCAGTCTACCGACAACTGTTCTCACAATGGCGACCATGTGAAGGCTGGCGTAAAGGCCTATGCTGAGCGTTGGGCACAGGATGGTATCGTAGAGGCAGGTTTCGTAGATTATATCAATGACAGCAGCAAGATTACCTATCCTTGGTCTATGATTGATAAGATTACTCCTCGTCCACACGAGAAGGTACAGGCGATGCTCGCTGAGGATGGTTTCGAGGATAACAATACGATTATCACCGAGAAGCATACTTTCACCGCTCCTTTCGTAAATGCCGAGGAAGTGCAGTATCTCGTTTGCGAGGATACTTATACCAACGGTCGTCCGCCATTGGAGTTGGGCGGTGCGCTCTATACATCCCGCAAGACTGTAGATGAGGTTGAAACCATGAAGGTAACCACCTGTCTGAACCCTCTCCATACAGCGATGTCAATCTATGGCTGCATGCTCGACTATACCTTGATTTCTGCCGAGATGGCTGATAAGGATTTGCGTGCCTTCATCCAGAAGATTGGTTATATCGAGGCAATGCCAGTAGTGACAGATCCAGGTGTATTGAACCCATACGAGTTTATCGGTACCGTTATCAACAAGCGTCTGCCTAACCCATTCATGCCAGATGCTCCTCAGCGTATCGCTACCGATACCAGCCAGAAACTCTCTATCCGTTTCGGTGAGACTATCAAGAAGTATATCGACCGCGGTCTCGACAAGAGCAACCTTGTGTTGATTCCTCTGGTATTGGCAGGTTATGCCCGTTATCTCAAGGCATTGGATGATAACCTGAAGCCATTCGAGCCATCTTCCGACCCATTGCTGGCAGAACTCCAGGCCATCGTGGCTCCTCTGGAGGTAGGCAAGGCAGATCAGGACTATTCTTGCCTGAAGAATCTCTATTCCCGCAAGGATGTGTTCGGACTCGATCTCTACGAGGCTGGCTTCGGCGAGCAGATAGAAGGCATGGTGAAGGAACTCTTCGCCGGCAAGGGTGCCGTAAGACAGACATTGCATAAGTATGTTGCTGCAAGATAATTCATTTTTAAACTTATACATTATAATATATATATGGAAAGAACATGGCGCTGGTTTGGCAAGAAGGATAAGATTACACTTGCACAGTTGAAGCAGATTGGTGTAGAGGGCATCGTTACCGCATTGCACGATGTTCCTCTGGGCGAGGTTTGGACACGCGAGAAGATTCATGAGCTCAAGGAGTACATCGAGTCTTACGGCATGAAATGGAGCGTGGTTGAGTCTTTGCCAGTGGTTGAAACCTTGAAGTATGGCGGTCCCGACCGTGACCATCAGATTGAGGTCTATAAGCAGAGTCTCCGCAATCTGGGCGAGGAAGGCATCAAGTGCATCTGTTACAACTTCATGCCGGTTTTGGACTGGGCACGTACCGATTTGGCACACGAGAATCCTAACGGAGCCAACAACCTCTATATGAACTGGGGCGAGTTTGCCTACTTCGACATCTATATCCTCCAGCGTGAAGGTGCCCGTGAGGACTGGGCTGAGTTCTCTAAGGAGCACAAGTGGGGCAGAGACCTCGTGGCTGAGGCTGATGAAATCAAGAAGACTTCTACACCAGAGCAGGATCATGCCTTGGTAGAGAATATCATTATCAAGACCCAGGGCTTCGTATCGGGTAACTTCAGCGAGGGCGATTCGGCTCCTGTCCAGAAGTTCCGCGACCTGTTGAAGCTTTATGATGGCATCGACAAGAAGAAGTTGCAGGAGAACATGAAGTACTGGCTGGAGGCTATCATGCCTATCTGCGATGAGTACGACATCAACATGTGTGTTCACCCAGACGATCCTCCTTATCCTGTATTCGGCTTGCCAAGAATCATCGGTCGTGCCGAGGATATCCAGTGGATGCTCGATGCTGTGCCAAACAAACACAATGGTCTGACTTTCTGTGCAGGTTCATTCTCTGCCGGCGAGCACAACGACTGTGTGGCAATGGCTAAGCAGTTTGCTGACCGCACTCATTTTGTTCATCTGCGCTCTTGCTACATCTTCCCTAACGGCAACTTTACAGAGGCTTCTCACTTGGGTGGTCGCGGCCATCTCATTGAACTTTGCCGCATCTTCGAGAAGGCTGAGCAGGAAGGCAAGTGCAATTCCGGTCGTCGATTGCCTATGCGAGTAGACCACGGTATGACCTTCACCGATGAGCCAGGTGGCGTATTCGATGAGAGCAATCATGGTCACAATGCCGGTTACACTCTCCTCGGCCGTATGTTTGCCATGGGTCAGATTCAGGGTGTCATCGCGACAGTAGATGATGAACTGGGCATTGAGTACAAGCAGCCGGGATTCTATGATTAGTGATTAGTTATTAGTGATTTGAAATTCAGGTAAGATAAAATACGAAAAAGGCTAGTGTGCGTTTTTGTATGCTAGCCTTTTTTGTGTGCTTGGGGTGCTTTATTCTTTTGTTTTGAGCTCCACTTCCTCCACATATTTCACCAGTGAATCCTTGCCGTTATGCAGATAGAAGTCTACACGAACCACGTGGTTGATGTCAGCATTGCCCTTCACCTTTATGTGTCGGGTCTTGCTGTACATCATCGTGTCGCGGCGTGAAGGATAGGATACGAGTTCGATGAGGTCTTTGGTAGAATTGCTGCCCACATAATAGATGCCTACACTGTCTTTTCCGTTCTTGATGGCAGCAATCTTCGCCATCTTCTTGGCATGAGCCGCAGAGGTATCTATCGGGTAAAACTCGCTGGCAGCTACTGTGTCGCCGTCATGCTGGTCGGGTGCAAACTTGCAGCTGGTACCCATCGTAGTGATAAAGGATGTAGCAGCCAGGGCTGCCACAAAGTATAATATTTTCTTCATTGTAATTTCCTTTCTTTTCTTTAAAGAATCCTGTTTTGTTCGCAAAATGCGTTATCGGCTGCAAAAGTACAAAAAATAACTCGAAAAGCCATACCTTTTTTATCTTTTTCCTTTTAATACTTCGGATGGAGTGACGCGTGCTGAAGCTGGGCGGAAGGAGTTATGGGGATGGCATGGAAGGAGCGGTATGGAAGGAGCGGTATGGAAGGTGTTGGACGGTATGGTAGATATGGATGGAATGGAAGGAATGGATGGAATTCCGTGCAAAGATACAACTTTTCTCTGATACTGCCAAATTTGGGGGTGTGATAAGGAAATGTTTGAAATGTGCTTTCAGATTGAAAGTAGTTAAACTTCCTTACTCATAGTTTTGCGGGTGACAACTCATAGTTTTATGGGTCGCAACTCATAGCTTTGCTCTCTTAAAGTATAGAGTTAAGTAGTAAATCAGGTGTTTACGAGGGTTATGATGTTTTTACTGCAATGACTCAGTTCCTCAATAACTCAGTTCCTCAGTTTTTCTCTGACCCTTCACTTTTGTCTTTATTTAGAAGTTTATTATATATATATATATAATAATATATAATATATAACAATTTAAAACAACTTTGAACTATAAGGGCTATATACCCCCTAGAAAAAAAACTGAGGAACTGAGTTATTGAGGAACTGAGTCAATGATAGAGACTTAGAATCTTACTCTTGATACTGTTGAATATGTGCTTGTATTAAAAGTTAAGTGATAGATTATCAGATAGATAAGATACTTGACGCCCTAAAATAGGGCGTCAAGGTTTTATTGTGATACCCATACGTCGTGAAACACGACGTATGGGTATGAAAAGGAGTTTCATTACATTGAACTTTCAAATCGTAACTTGATGAGATCTGGTTGATTTACATCTCAACCACTACTTCATGCTTGCCTTCAGAGCAAGGAATGACGGTGCCTGAGATAGGAGTGCCATCCACTGTAATCTGCTTCACGCCCTTCTGGTTTCCGCTAGGATTCTTTACTGTGATATGGTATTCGCCACCACGGAACTTGCGGGTTACCTCATACTCCTTAGCGGTGCTTGGGAGACAAGGATCGATGAGCAAACCTTCATAATCTGGCTTGATGCCGAGGATGAATTCTGATACTGTATACCACATCCATGCCGCTGTACCGGTGAGCCAGGAGTTCTTTCCTTCGCCCGGTTTGGCTGCATCCTTACCGGCTACCATCTGGCAGTTTACGTAAGGTTCTACCTTGTGAAGTGTCTGATATTTTTCCTCTACATAGCTAGGCAGAATCTTGGTATAATGGCTCCAGGCATCGTTGCCTCGGCCGGCTACAGTCTCTCCGATGATGACCCAAGGATTGTTGTGGCAGAAGATACCGGCGTTCTCCTTGTAGCCTTCAGGATAAGAAGAAATCTCACCCATTTCTACATGATAGGTGGTGTAGGCTGGGTTGTTCAGCACCAGTCCGTGCTCGCATTCCAGTCGTTTCTTGCTGCTATCCAGTGCTTTATCGCAGAGTCCTTCTTCCAGACCGATACCAGCCATCGTACACCAGCCCTGGCTCTCGATGAAGATTTTGCCTTCCTCGTTCTCATCACTACCAATCTTGTTGCCGAAGAAATCGTAAGCGCGGAGGAACCATTCTCCGTCCCATCCATGCTGCTTCACAGCCTCGTTCATCTCATCTACAGCCTGCTGCATGCGCTCGGCTTCTGTCAAATAATCTTCCTCTGCAAGGCCGGCTATTTCGCCTTCCTTGCTTTCCAAGGCTTCCTTGGCAAGCTGCTTGCACAGAGCCACATAATCCTTGCCGGTTACGACGAACAGACCGGCTATCATCAGACTCTCTGCCTTGCTTCCTTCGCCCTTGTTTTCGGTGGTCTGGAAACTCTCGTTAGGGTCGCAGGAGAAGCAGTTCAGGTTCAGACAGTCGTTCCAGTCGGCTCTTCCGATGAGTGGCAACTTGTGCGGACCCAGGTTGTTGATAACATGGTTCATCGAAATCTTGAGGTGCTCGAAGAGGCTTACTTCTGTGCCCGGCTGGTTGTCGAAAGGCACCTGCTCAGCGAGGATAGAGAAGTCGCCCGTCTCCTTGATATAGGCTACGGTACCGAAGATGAGCCAGCATGGGTCGTCGTTGAAACCGCCACCGATATCGTTGTTGCCGCGCTTGGTGAGCGGCTGATACTGGTGGTAGCAGCCACCGTCAGGGAACTGGGTGCTGGCGATATCGATGATGCGCTGACGGGCACGGGTAGGAATCTGATGAACGAAACCTACGAGGTCCTGGTTGGAATCGCGGAAGCCCATGCCTCGACCGATGCCGCTCTCGAAGAAACTTGCCGAACGCGACATGCAGAAGGTAATCATGCACTGATACTGGTTCCAGATGTTCACCATGCGGTCTAACTTGTCGTTGCCGCTCTTCACGGTGAAGATGTTCAGCAGGTTATCCCAGTACTGGTTGAGTTCTGCGAAGGCAGCATCCACCTTTTCGGTGGTATCGAACTTGGCGATAAGCTGATGAGCCTTCTCCTTGTTGATCACCTTCTTGGCGCTGAACTTCTTGTCCTGCTCGTTCTCCACATAGCCCAGCAGGAAGATGAGGTCGCGGCTCTCGCCTGGCTGCAGGGTTACTTCGATGTAGTGCGATGCGATAGGGCTCCATCCGTGGGCAAAACTGTTGCGTGGCTTGCCTTCCATCACGGCTTCCGGCTCGGCAAACTCGTTGTAGAGTCCGATGAAGCTCTCGCGGTCGGTATCGTAGCCCTGAATCTCGGTATTCACTGTGTAGAAAGCATAGTGGTTGCGGCGCTCACGATATTCGGTCTTGTGATAGAGGGTAGAGCCTTCTACCTCTACTTCGCCCGTAGAGAAGTTGCGCTGGAAGTTCTCCATGTCGGTAGCAGCATTCCAGAGGCACCACTCTGCAAAGGAGAACACCTTGAGAGTCTTCACCTCCTCAGTTTGGTTCTTCAGCGTCATCTTCTGCACCTCAGCCCATGTATGGAGCGGAACGAAGAAGAGCACACTTGCCTCTACGCCGTTCTTGCTGCCCGTGATGCGGGTATAGTTCATGCCGTGGCGGCACTCGTAGCTGTCGAGTGGTGTCTTGCAAGGTTTCCACCCTGGGTTCCATACGGTATCGCCATCCTTGATGTAGAAATAGCGACCGCCGTTATCCATCGGCACACCGTTGTAGCGGTAACGGGTGATGCGACGGAACTTGGCATCCTTGTAGAAGGAATAACCACCTGCTGTGTTTGAGATGAGCGAGAAGAAATCCTCGTTACCCAAATAATTGATCCAAGGCCATGGGGTCTTTGGGTCAGTAATCACGTATTCGCGATTGGCGTCATCAAAATGACCATACTTTTTTCCTGCCATTGTTTTTTTAATGTTTATTTCTAAGTAAAATATAATATTTTGGTGCAAAGATAGTAAAAAGTTTCAGTTTCGAGGTTAGAAAACAGTTTTTTTTTGTATTTTTGCAATGAAAAGTTTGATGATTATCATCATTCTATAAACATTTTATACAGTTGGCTTATGAAAAGAAACATTTTATCACTTCTGATAGCCCTCTTTGCTACGATGCAGGTAGCGGCTCAGACATACGAAAACTTGTGGAAGCAAGCTGAAATCAATGCTCAGAAGGACCAGCCTAAGAGCGAAATCGCGGTGATGAAGAAAATCATCGCCAAGGCTTCGGCTGCCAAAGATTACGGGCAGCTGCTGGCGGCTGAGATGAGGCAGATGACTCTTTGGAAAGAGATTTCTGCTGACTCGCTTTCGCCTAACTTGAAGCGGATGGAAACCGAGGTGCTGAAGGTGAACGACCCGGCATTGAAGGCGGTGAGATATGCCGTGCTGGGCAAGGTGTATCGTGATATGAACGAAAAGAAAAGCCAGGAGTTCTTCAAAAAGGCCTTGGAACAGCCTGAACTTCTTGCCCGACATACATCTACAGAGTATGTCCCATTGACGCTGAAGGGCGTGGATGGCAGTTCCTTTAACAACGACCTGCTGCATCTCATCGGATTCGAGGCAGACAGCAAGGAGGCGTATCTGCTGCTGTACACCTATTATAATAAGGTGGAAAATAGGGGTGCGGCATGTCTCTGTGCCTATAAGCTCATCGAGAAATACCGCCAGGACGACGTGAGAGAGGTGAAGAAATCGAAGTATCTGCAGACCATCGACTCGCTCATCCAGGTTTATCAGGATATTCCGGAGGCAGGCGAACTTGCCGTGGAGCATTTCCGCTTCATGGAAGGTGCTACCGATGCCAAACCGCAGGATAAGCTCAACTATATCAACTATGCGCTGAGCCGCTGGGGAGGATGGTCGAGAATGAACGAACTGAGAAATGCGCAGAAGCGACTCACCGAACCGATGTTCCGGGTAAAGAATATGCCACAGGTATTGCGACCTGGGGAGAAGGCGTGGGTACAGCTGAACGTGCGCAATCTCCAGAACCTGAAAATCAGCATCTCCCGCCTCAATATTACGGCAGATAACGATTATAATGCGCAGAATGAGGCTACCTATAAGATGCTCCTGAAGAAGACTACGAAGCTGCATCAGAAGGATTTCAGCCGCAACTACTACGGTCGGCCGGATTATGAAACGGTGAAGGATTCCATCGAAATCGGTGGCAATCTGCCGCTGGGTGCCTATCTGATGGAGGTGACTTCGGATAATACCGGCATCGCTCCGCAGCGAGAACTCTTCTATGTCAGCAATCTGGCGGTGATGATTCAGCAGTTGCCTGATGATAAGCATCGCTATGTGGTGGTGAATGCTACTGACGGACAGCCTATCGCTGGGGCGAAGATAGAACTCTATGACCAGTGGTATGGTTTCAACATGAAGAAGGACAAAAGAACGGTTCATGCCCGCTTGACGACCGATGAGAACGGAGAGGCTTACTTCAAGAATGTGGATGGAAACATCTTGATTTCCACCAGCAATGATAAGTTTACGCCTGCCAAGGGCATCTATCTTTCTCGTGACCGCTATTACGAACGGAAGGATGATAAGATTGAACATCAGCTGTTTACCGACCGCAGCATCTATCGCCCGGGTCAGACCGTGCATGCCTCAGCCATTTCCTACATCGTGAAGAAGGGCTTGGATGCCAGTGTGCCTGGCAAGAGCATGGAACTGAATTTTATCCTGCGAGATGCTAACTGGAAGCAGGTGGCTGAGCAGAAGGCTACGACCGATGAATACGGTACGGCTTCCGTAGATTTCGAATTGCCGAAGGAGGGACAGACGGGACTGTATTCCATCTCCGTGAATGGTACAGCAAGCGAATATTTCAGAGTTGAGGAGTATAAGCGTCCAACCTTCGAGATTACCTTCCCGAAGGTGAACGAGAAATATAACTGGGGCGACACCGTAGTGGTGAAGGCTTCGGCAAAGACCTACGCCGGTGTACCAGTGCAGGGCGCCAAAGTGGAGTATCAGGTGACTCGCAGAAACCAGCTCTGGTGGTGGGGCGCAGGCTCTGCCGGACAGTTGGTGAAGACTGACAGTTGCGTGACTCGTGAGGACGGAACCTTCGACGTGGAGATTCCGCTGGAGGCTTCCTTGTCAGGAAAAGACGAGGCTGATATGAGCGATTTCATGCGCATCGCCCGTTTCTTCAACTTCGAGGTCTCAGCCATCGTTACCGACATCAGCGGAGAAAGCCACGAGGGCGTGATGAGTCTGCCTCTGGGCACCAAGCCAACCATCCTCACGGTGAATCTTCCTAAGCGTATCGAGGCAGACAGTCTGAAGACAGTTACCTTCGCTTACCGCAATGCCAGTGGTATGCCGATTTCGAGCAGGTTGAAATATCGCATTGATAAGGGCGAATGGAAGGATGCCGAGGCGAATGCACCGGTTTCTATCAAGGAATATGCTTCTTCTGCATCTTCTGCCTTTGTTTGGAAATCTGGCGTTCATCAGTTGGAGGCAATCTGCGGACAGGATACCCTACAGCAGAAGTTCACGCTCTTCAGTATGAAGGATACCCATCCGGTGGAGCCAACTACCGAATGGTATTATCAGACGGCGAAGACCTTCCCTCGTGATGGCAAGCCTGTCTATATCCAGGTGGGCTCTTCGGAAAACGGAGCGCACATCGTATATTCCATCATCGCCGGCAACAAGCTTCTGGAAAAAGGTGCCTGGGAGTTGGGCGACAGTATCGTGACCCTGCCTTTCACCTACAAGGAGGAATATGCATCGGGCATCGTACTGAACTATAGTTTCGTGAAGCAAGGCAAGTGCTATACCCGAATGATGAGCATCGCCCGTCCTTTGCCTGAGAAGAAACTGAATATCGCCTGGAAGACCTTCCGCAACCGTCTGACCCCTGGACAGAAGGAGGAGTGGACGCTGAAGATTACCACCCCTGACGATAAGCCAGCCAAGGCGCAGCTGATGAGTGTGCTCTATGACAAGTCGCTCGACCAGATAGCCCAGCATTCCTGGAATTTCTCCCTGGGCTTCTATCAGAGTTTGCCAAACTGCTACTGGAAGCACAACCTCACTTTCCGCCCATTTTACTTGAATGGCGTTTATCCTACCAAGTATTATGATGAGAAGCAATTGGATGTGGATAAGTTTGATGGCAAATTCTTTAGCTATTATGCTTATATGCAAGCGGTGGAGCTGAGCAAGTTGGAACGTTCTCTTGGCGGAACCGTAGAGGCTGTTCGTATAAAGAAAGACGAGCTGGTTCGAGAGGAAGCGAAAGTCATGAAAATTCGTGGGAGTAATATGCCCCGTGTTGCAGCGGCTGCTCCATCTGCCAACAAGGTTTTTGATGTAGTAGAGGAGATGCCGCAGTTTGCCGGCGGTTCTGGCTCAGATGCAGAACTGTTCCTCGACCAGGTGCAGGTGCGCGAGAACCTGAACGAGACCGCCTTCTTCTATCCTGCCTTGGAGAGCGACAACAATGGCAACGTAGCCATCAGATTTACCCTGCCTGAGAGCGTGACTACCTGGAAGTTCATGGGATTGGCGCACGACAAGGAGATGCGCAACGGTTTGCTGGTGGATGAGGCTGTGGCTCAGAAAACCGTGATGGTGCAGCCAAACATGCCTCGCTTCCTGCGTGAGGGCGATAAGAGCACCATCGTGGTGAAACTCTTCAATACTTCCGACAAGAAAGTGAGCGGCAATGCCCGTATGCAGATTCTGGATGCCGAAACCCAGAAGGTGGTTTGGCAGAAGACCCAGGGCTATCGCATCGATGCCGAGGGTTCTGCTACGGTAGCCTTTGATGTTCAAGGTCTGAAAGAAGGCGTATATATTAATAAGGTGGTGGCTGCCGGTAATGGCTACAGCGATGGTGAACAGCATTATCTGCCGGTTTTGAGCAACCGTGAACTCGTGGTGAACACCCTGCCTATCACCCTGCATCAGAAGGGTGAGCAGAACTTCGACCTGAGCAAACTCTTCCTGAACAAGGAGGGCAAGCAGGCGAAGGGCACTGAAGATGCCAAGGTAACCATCGAGTACACCAACAATCCTAGTTGGCTGATGGTGAAGGCGCTGCCAGCTATCAGTAATCCGGATGAGGAGGACGCCATCTCGCTGATGTCTGCCATCTATGCCAATACCATCACCACCCATATCCAGAAGACTCTCTCTTTGGATAATCATTCTCAGAAGAATCTCTCACAGGAGAGCATCCGTCTGCAGAATCAGGTGGAGAAGCTGAAGAAGTTGCAGAACCCTAACGGTTCCTTCTCCTGGTGGAAGGGCATGAAGGGCAGCCGGTATATGACTACATCGGTAGCCGAAATGATGGTTCGGTTGAATGCCATCGCAGGTGTGCAGAAATCAACCGCCCGGATGCTGACTTCGGCTCTGAACTATCTCTCTCTGCAGACCGCTCAGGAAGTAAGAGAAATGAAGAAGCAGGAGGAGAAAAAGCAGAAGGTGAATCCTAGCGAACAGGCGCTGCATTATCTCTACATCCTCTCGATGGATGGCAGAAAGATGAAGCAGAATCTGGAAGCAGACAAGGCTTATCTGCTGGAAAAGATGTCGAAGATGACCGGTAATTTCTCCATCTATGGCAAGGCGCGTGCTGCCGTGGTACTCGCCAGAAACAGCCAGCAGAATGCTGCCTACTGCGAGAAGGCAGGCGAATATCTGCAGAGCGTGAACGAATATGCCGTTTACCGTGAGGAGATGGGCCGCTACTACGATACCCGCAAGGCACTCTACAGCTGGAGAAACTATAAGATTCCTACCCAGGTATCTGTGATAGAGGCGATGCAGATGCTGAAGCCGAACGACAAGCAGACCATTGAGGAACTGCAGCGCTGGCTCCTGATGTCGAAACGCACCCAGGTTTGGGATACGCCAGTGAACACCGTGGATGCTGTCTACGCCTTTATGGAGGGCAATGAGAGCAACTGGAGCAGGAAGGCTGAGAATGCCGTGCTGAAACTGGATGGCAAGCTGCTGCCGATGCCGCAGGATTCCACTACTTTGGGCTATGTGAAGACCGAAAAAACGGGCAAGGCATCTAGGCTGAGCATCCAGAAGAAGAGCGATTATACCAGCTGGGGAGCCGTCTATGCAGAGTTTAAGCAGCCTGTCAGCGAAATCGGTTCCATGGAGTCGGGCATCAAGATTCGCCGTGTCATCGTTCCTGCCGAATCTGAGGGCAAGGGCAAGGCGCAGGCGAAGGTAGGTGAGAAGGTGAAGGTAACGCTGATCATCACCGCCGACCGCGACTATGACTTCGTGCAGATTACGGATAAGCGTGCGGCATGTCTGGAGCCGGTTAACCAGTTGAGCGGCTATCAGTGGGGCATAGGCTGCTATGTTTCTCCAAGAGATCATGCAACAAATTTCTATTTCGATCGTTTATCTAAAGGTAAGCACATCGTAGAAATGGAGTATTACGTGGATAGAAAGGGCGACTATCAGAGCGGAACTTGCACCGCTGAGTGTACCTACAGTCCGGAGTTTGGTGGCCGCACAGAGGCTTATGAATTGAAAGTTAACAATTGATAGTTAAAAGTTTATAGATTATAGATTGATAATTTAAAATAGAATAGTATGAAACGGATGAATATATGGATGCTCTCAGCGCTGTTGGCGCTGCCTGCATCAGCACAGAAGATTACAACCCAGCACGAGGTGGTAGACTGCGGACAGGTGGTGTTCAGCAAGCCTGTAACTGCCGAATTCGTGCTGAAGAATGACGGGCGCAAGCCTTTGGTTATCAACAATGTGTTGAAAAGCTGCGGTTGTACGGAGGTAGATTATCCGAAGACGAGCATTGCTGCCGGCGAAAGTTTCGTTATCAAGGCGGTATACGATGCCAAGCAGATGGGTTCTTTCACCAAGCAGGTTTGTCTCTATACCAATGCGGATGAAGAGCCGTTCATCCTCTCTATGAGGGGAAAGGTAGTGGGCAGCGTAGTAGATTTCGCTGGTTCTTACGATGAGATGCTGGGTGTCATCAAGAGTGATGCCCAGGAGGTAGAGTTTGATGACGTGAACCGTGGCGATCGTCCGGTTCAGCGCATTCATATCTTCAATCCTACCGACGAAGTGCTGGAGCCGGTAGTGATGCATCTTCCAGACTATCTTCATGCTTTCGTATCGCCTTCCAAGGTAGCTCCGCGTCATTCTGCCGAAATCAGTTTCGTGCTGGATTCCAAGAAACTGCGTGACCTGGGCTTGAACCAGACATCCATTTATCTCGGTGAGCGTCCTGGCGATAAGATTGCGCCTGAGAAGGAAATCGTGGTATCAGCCGTTCTTCTTCCTGGTTTCGAGAACATGACTCCAGCCAAGAAGGCACTGGCTCCGAAGATTGAGATGTCTGCCACCGACCTCAATCTGGGTAGTTTCAATGGAAAGAAGAAGCTGAAGGGTGAGATTCTGATTACCAACAAGGGTAAGTCGGAACTGGATATCCGCAGTATGCAGATGTTTACGATGGGCTTGCAGGTGAACCTGAAGAAGAGTAAGATTCAGCCAGGAGAGACCGTTAAGATGAAGGTGACGGCTGTGGCTGCCGACTTGAAGAAATCGCGTGTCAGACACCCTCGTATCCTCATGATTACGAATGATCCTGACCATGCTAAGGTGGTGGTGAAGATTAATGTACAATGATTTAAAAACGAATATCGTGCAGATAGAAATAGATAACGGCAGTGGGTTCTGCTTTGGCGTAACCACTGCCATCAAGAAAGCTGAAGAGGAGTTGGCTAAGGGCGGTAAACTTTACTGCCTGGGTGATATTGTGCATAACGGTATGGAGGTGGAGCGCCTGCATGAAGCGGGACTCATCACGATAGACCATGAGCAGATGGAGGAACTGCAGGGCGTAAAGGTCTTGCTCCGTGCTCATGGTGAACCGCCTGAGACTTATGCCCTTGCCGAGCGGAACAACATCGAAATCATCGATGCTACCTGTCCTGTGGTGCTTCAGTTGCAGCGCCGCATCAAGAAGCAGTATGTCAACAATCCAGAGGCACAGATCGTGATTTTCGGTAAGAATGGTCATGCTGAGGTGCTCGGACTGGTGGGGCAGACGGAGAGTCATGCCATTGTGGTAGAGAAGTTTGAGGATGTGAAGAAGCTGAAGGAAACCGGTCAGTTGGATTTCTCGAAAGATATCTATCTTTACTCCCAGACTACCAAGAGCCTCGATGAGTTCCACCGCATCATCGAATACTGCCAGAAGCATATTGTTGAGGGCGCTGTCTTCAAGAGTTTCGATACCATCTGCCGTCAGGTGGCTAACCGCATGCCTAACATCGCTGCCTTTGCCAGCAAGCATGATGTCATCCTCTTTGTTAGTGGCAGAAAGAGTTCGAACGGTAAGGTGCTTTTCAAGGAATGCAAGAGTGTGAATGCCAACAGCTACCAGATAGAAAGTGCCGACGAGATAGATATGAACTGGTTCAAGGATGTGGAAACGGTAGGTATCTGTGGTGCTACCAGTACGCCGAAGTGGCTGATGGAAGAGTGCAGGGAGAAGATTATCAACGATAGTTCGGCTCTTTTGCTGTAAAGCTTAAGGTGTTGGCTATTAGTTTGTTAACCCACTTGTTACCGCGTTTTGCGGTAGCAAGGGTATAGAATGGTTTTATCATTGATTGAAAAGCTTAATATGCTGGTTATTAATTAGTTAACCCATTTGGTGTCGTGTTTTACGACGTCAAGTGGGTTCATTTTTTTATAAACTGTCTGAAAATAAAACAGGTGATAAATCTTCTCCCGAAGACCTATCACCTTCAAAAAACAGTAATTAACTCAAAATTTATAATCTATATCATTACTACCTTGTTAATATGCTTGCAAAGATACTATATTGAAATATTTTTTCCAAATCGCTTTCATCGAATAAAATAAATTTATCGGTAAAAATGCAATATTTAACGTATTTTTGCATAAACAACCCGGCAGTCTCTTCTCTGTAGCTTATTCTGCTATTGCTTTTTGATATTGTTCCATCAACCATGCCTTTTGTTCTGGAATGGTCATGTTGCTGTTGTCGAGCGTGATGGCATCATCAGCCTTTCTGAGTGGGGAAGTCTCGCGGTGGGTATCGATATAGTCGCGCTCCTCTACATTCTTCAGAATCGCATCGAAGTCGGCTGGCATTCCTTTCTCCTTCAGTTCATCGAAACGGCGCTGTGCTCTCACCTGTGAACTGGCTGTTACGAAAATCTTCAGTTCGGCATTTGGGAACACGGTGGTACCGATATCGCGACCATCCATCACGATGCCCTTGTCTTCGCCCATCTTCTGCTGCTGCTCTACCAGCGCCTCTCTGACGAAAGGAACGGCGGCAATCGGACTAACGTTGTTGGAAACCTCTAACGAACGGATTTCCTTTTCTACCAGTTCTCCGTTCAGATAGCAGTCTGGGCGACCGGTTGTTGCATTAAACTTGAATGAGATGCTGATGTTCTTCATCTCCTTCTGCAGTTCTTCAGTCTTTACGGCTCCATCTGCTTCGAAGAGCTGATGACGCAGCGCATAGAGAGTTACCGAGCGGTACATCGCGCCCGTATCTACATAAACATAACCTATTTCCTTGGCAAGATCCTTTGCCATCGTACTCTTACCGCAAGAAGAGTATCCGTCTATTGCTATTGTTATTTTCTTCATAATTTCGAACTAACTTTAATGTATAATTTATAATGTAGAATTTATAATCTGTAACTTACGTTCAGCATGAGGCTGCTGCTACTGACGTGATATTTGCCGTAGGCAACGTTCAGATGGAAGCGTTCCAGGTTGATACCGCCACCCACAGAGAAACCGGCTCCATGACTGCTTTCCTCATCTTCTGAGGTGCTGATTTTCATCTCGTTGGCTCTCCTGAAGTTGTAGCCGGCACCTATCCACAGGCTTTCTGAAAGCAGAATGTCGGCACCTACTACGGCATGATTGCGAAGACCGCTGTCCCAATGGTTCAGGTTGACCAGTGTGGCTGATACCCTGAATGGTGCATTGACGAATCGTTTCGTCACACCCAACTGCAGGTCGATAGGCATCTTCTCGTATTCATTATCGTAGGCTTTCAGCTGTCCACCTAGATTCTTTGCCGCACATGAAACCGACCATTCCGTTTCAGGGTCGTAATAGTTGATGCCCAGATCCACTCCCACAGCGATAGAATTGTAATCGCCAATATACGAGGTGACGAATTTGGCAGCAATACCACCCGCAAACTTTTCACCGAGCATATAAGAGAAGTAACCCGCAACGGCAATATCCTTTGCCGAGAACTCGCCCATCTGGATATTGTTCTCATCCGTCTCTTTCATCTTGCCGTAGTCAACAAACTGAGCCGAAACAGCCCACGAAGCCTTGTCGTTGACAGTACGGTTGAAACTAGCCGAGGCTGTATTCACTCCCGACATATAGTTCATATAATTGAGATTGACCGTCTTGTCGCTTACCGAAGCCAGGAGAGCCGGATTATGGAATATGAGTGCCTCATCATCTTCTATCAAGGTGATGTTGTCGCCACCCAGAGCAGCTGCATGAGCACTCACCGGCAAGCGAAGGAAATTATACCCCGTTTGGCTCTCTTGAGCATCAATAATTGTCGCAAAAAGCGTCAATATTGCGGAAATTACATATTTTTTCATTTAAATTTTCTAATTCTTTGGCAAAGATACTGCTTTTTTCAATAATAAGAAGTAAATTTGCAATGTTTTCGTAGAAAATAACGAATTAAAACGGAATTTATTGTGGAAATTAAGAAATCAAATAGCGCACAACTGGAAGATAAGCGGGTTACATTTTTCCTGCTAGGTTTGCTGCTGGCTTTTACTTTCATCTTCGTAGGACTCCAATATCAGAGAGGTCCGCAGGGAGAAGATGACTTGTCTGAATCGATGGAAGATCTCTCACAGGATCTGGAAATGTCGGCTCGTCCCGACCAGAAAGATATGGTGAGTGCGGAGGCCGTTTCGGCTCCTGCTTCTAAGTCGATTACCCAGGAAGTGAAGGCTGCCGAACAGCAGCCTAAGCAGGCTCCGGCGAAAATCAGTTCTACAACCAGCGAACTGGTTATCGGCGACGGCTCGGGTGTTGTGGATGGAGCTGAGGTGAAGGAAGCGGTTCCTGAAACTCCTATCGAGAATCCGGGAACTGAGGATCCTATCAAACTGACGGTCGTGCAGAAGATACCGCAGTTTCCTGGTGGCTGGTCTGCCTTCATGCAGTGGCTTACCAAGAACCTGAAGTACCCTGTAGCTGCCCAGAAGAGCAAGATTCAGGGTACCGTAGTGGTTTCCTTCATCGTGAACAAGGATGGTAGTGTGGCAAATATCAAGGTAAGCACTTCGGTAGATCCTTTGCTCGACAACGAGGCTTTGAGAGTGATGAAGATGATGCCGAAGTGGAAACCGGGCATCGATAAAGGCAAGGTCTGTCGCACGATGATTGCCATCCCGGTAGTGTTCCAGTTATAAATTGTTCATTATAAATTATACATTATAAATTATACATTATTATGAAGACTGCAGAAGAAATTTTAAGTATGGTAAATGAGTTTCTGGCTAATTTGCCTTACGAAAGAAAGCCGATGTCTCTTTACGAGCCTATCAGATACGTACTTTCTATGGGTGGTAAGCGTATTCGTCCTACGCTCATGCTTTTGGGCTACAATCTTTTCAAGGACAATCCGGAGAAGATTCTGATGAATGCTGTTGCCCTGGAAACTTATCATAACTATACTTTGCTGCATGATGACCTGATGGACAATGCTGATTTGCGTCGCGGTCATGAAACGGTTCATAAGAAGTGGGATGCCAATACGGCGATTCTCTCGGGCGACAGCATGCTTGTGTTGTCTTATGAGCGTATGGCACAGTGTGATGAAAAGCATCTTGCCAAGGTGCTGAAACTCTTTACAACCACTGCCCTGGAAATTGGTGAAGGTCAGCAGTTTGATATGGAGTTTGAAAACCGCAACGATGTGAAGGAGGAGGAATATATCGAAATGATTCGCCTCAAGACCAGCGTTCTCCTGGCTTGTGCCTTGAAGATGGGTGCAATCCTTGCCGATGCTTCTGATGAGGATGCAGAGAACCTGTATAAGTTTGGCGAGCAGATTGGATTGGCGTTCCAGTTGCAGGATGATTACCTCGATGTTTACGGCGATACCAAGGTGTTTGGTAAGGAGATTGGTGGCGATATCACATCTAACAAGAAGACGTATATGCTCATCAATGCCTTCAACCATGCCAACGACGCTCAGCGTGCAGAACTCCAGAAGTGGGTTGATGCCGAGGAGTTCGACCGCAAGGAGAAGGTGGCTGCCGTTACCCGTCTCTATAATGAAATAGGTATCGACAAACTGGCGCAGGAAAAGATAGCTTATTATTTCGAACAGAGCAAGAAGTATCTCGATGCTGTCAGCGTGCCTGCTGAACGCAAGGAAGAACTGGCTAAGTATGCTCAGAAAATGATGAAGCGACAGTACTAATCATAAAGTTCAAAGTTCAATGTTCAAAGTCATAGATACACATACGCATTTCGATGCGGAGGAGTTTGACGAGGATAGGGCGGAGGCTTTCGCCCGTGCCAGGGAAGCGGGGGTAGGCAAGGTGTTCTTGCCTGCCATCGATGTGAAGACCACACACGCGGTACTGGCATTGGCTAAGGAATATCCAGGCTATGCTTATCCGATGATTGGTCTGCATCCTGAAGAGGTGAAGGCTGACTGGAAGGAGCAGCTGGCTGAACTCCGGAAGATTCTGGAGGAACATCGCATGACCGGTAATGCCTGTCAGGAGGGTGGTTCTCCTCAGTTTTCAGACTTGATTGCTATCGGAGAGGTAGGACTTGATTATTACTGGAGCCGTGAGTTCGAGCATGAGCAGTTGAAGGCTTTCGAGGAACAGGTAAAATGGTCGGTAGAAACCCAGCTCCCGCTGATGATTCATTGCCGCAAGGCACAGAACGAGATGGTACATCTGCTCAGAAAGTATGAGAAAGAACTGCCGGGTGGCGTCTTCCATTGCTTTACGGGCAACAAGAAGGAAGCCGAAGAACTGCTCTCCTTCGATAAGTTTGTATTGGGCATCGGTGGCGTATCTACTTTCAAGAGCAGCCATCTCAGAGAAGATTTACCGGCCGTGGTTCCGATGGATCGCATCGTCTTGGAGACCGACAGTCCGTATATGGCGCCTGTTCCTTATCGCGGCAAGCGTAATGAGAGCGCTTTTGTGGTAGAAGTGATGAAGACGCTCGCCAAGGCTTATGGCGTAAGCGAAGAGGAGTTTGCCCGGCAGACCAATCTCAATGCAGAGCGTGTTTTTTCCGCTATCCGTATCCCCAGTATAGGCAGTAAGCGTTCAAAACTCCTTAAATAAACATAAAAAAACAATGAAAGTTATGGTATTTCGGAGGAAAAGCAATAATTTTGCACTTCGAAATTGTTGCAGCGGCATGTTGTGGCAATGAGAATCGTTCTTCGGAATATGGAAAGGTGCTCGAGTGGCTGAAGAGGCACGCCTGGAAAGCGTGTAACCGGCAAAACCGGTTCGGGGGTTCGAATCCCCCTCTTTCCGCTTTTATATATATAATAAGGTATATGAAGAATAATACAGCTATTGCACGTTTTGCAATATTGGTTTTCACTTGGATGTGTTCTCTGCCTATGATGGCTCAAGAAGAGAACATGGGATTTCATCAAGCTCTTAAGACAAAGTTTATAGAGGGTAATGCGGGATTTATGTCTCTCGTTGCCATCGCCCTCATCGTGGGTATGGCTTTCTGTATCGAGCGCATCATCTATCTGAGTCTTTCTGAAATCAACGCCAAGAAGTTGATGCAGGATATCGACCAGAAAGTGGCGGCTGGAGATGTGGAAGGGGCTAAGACGCTCTGCCGGAATACACGCGGACCGGTGGCTTCTATCTGCTATCAGGGCCTGATGCATATCAGCGAGAGTCTTGATGACATAGAGCGCTCGGTAAGCGGATATGGTACCGTTCAGGCGGCTAACCTGGAGAAGGGATGTTCTTGGATCAAACTCTTTATCGCAATGGCTCCATCGCTCGGATTCCTCGGAACCGTGATTGGTATGGTCATGTCATTCGACCAGATTCAGCAGGCGGGCGATATCAGTCCTACTATCGTTGCTTCGGGTATGAAAGTGGCGCTCATCACTACTATCTTCGGTATCATCGTAGCCCTCATCCTTCAGGTTTTCTATAACTACATCCTTTCTAAGGTGGAGCACCTGACAAGCCAGATGGAGGAGTCGGCGGTTACTTTAATGGATATTATTGCCAAGAATAAATAAACGAAGAGAGAAATGGTTAAATTTCAATTTTCAAAGCAGAAGACGAAGTCGGCCGAAAAGATATCGCAGCAGGTGTTCTATATCATGATAGGATTGGCGGTGCTGGTTTTCGGTCTGTTCTTTTTGGTAGGCTACGATTTGCCTTTTGAAGAGAACCCCGACTTTAATGCGCCTCTCTTTACCGATGTGCTCATCCTGCTGATGTGGCTCTTCCTGATAGGAGGTGTGGGACTGGCTGTCTTTTCTATGATCAGAGATTATCGCAGCAGCAAGTCGGAGACTGTAGTGAATGGCATTCCCGTGCGCCGCATCTTCCGCATCACATGGATCGGAACTTTGGCAGTTTTGCTGCTTACCTTCCTTTTGGGCGGTTCTGCTCCGATGCTCATCAATGGCGAGAATTATGCCGACTGGCTCTGGCTCAAGCTTTCAGATATGTTTGTCATCACATCACTCCTGATGCTGGTGGCAGGAATCGGTGCCGTCTGTTTCGGTGCCACACGTTATATTCGGAAGAAAAAATAAGGAGAGCTCTCTGGGCTCTCTGTTCTATAAATAAGGATTAAATATGCTGATTAGAAGGAAGCAACACGAAACCCCGGGACTGAATACCACATCTACAGCCGACATCTCGTTCATGCTGTTGATATTCTTCCTTGTCACCACATCAATGGATGTGGATAAGGGACTGTTGCGCCAACTCCCTTCACCTGAACCGCAGAAGAAGGAGCAGCAACAGACGATGGTAGACAAGGCTAACTTGATGGCACTGCGCCTGACAGCTGGTGATACGCTTTTGGTTAACGACAAGCCGATGAAGGTAAGCCAGCTCAAGGAAGAAACCATCCGCTTTGTTCACCGTTTGGGCAAGAAACATCTCATCTCTATCGAGAGTGACCGCGATGCCGACTACAATCTCTATTTCCAGATGCAAAACCAGCTGATGGAGGCATATAGCCAGCTTCGCAACGAAACAGCCCAGAAGAAATATCACAGGGATTATGCCCTCTTGAACAATGACCAGAAAGAACAGGTGCGCAATATCTGTCCGCAGCGCATCACAGAGTCGTATGCCAATGCGATGACTCATGCCGACCAGCGTGTTGATGTCAATGCTGAAGAAAAGCAAGGGGAAGAAAATTCTACAGAAACAGCTACTGAACAGCAGAAAGGAGGTAAACAATGATGAATTTTCATAAGAAATCGCATGAAGTGCCAGGGTTGAATACATCTTCTCTGCCAGACCTGATTTTCTCCGTACTGTTCTTCTTTATGATCGTTACCCACATGCGCCAGGTTACCTTGAAGGTAGACTGCCGTTTGCCACAAGGTAAGGAACTCACCCGCCTGACCAAGAAATCGGCTGTGAGCCATATCTATATAGGTAAACCAACCAAAGAGATGCAGGCAAAGTATGGTACCGGTACCCAGATTCAGTTGAATGACAAGTTTGCTTCGGCTCCCGAAGTGATGGATTACGTTTCGGCAGAAAAGAAGCGTATGTCGCCGGAAGACCAAAAGCTGATGACCGTATCAATCAAAGCAGATCAGGAAACCAAGATGGGTGTGATAACCGACGTAAAGCAGGCTTTGCGCCAGGCAAAAGCATTAAAAATCAGTTATTCTGCCACAGAAAAAGGAAAATAATATTAATTTATAATGTTTTTCTCTTAAAAAATTGCTTTTATTAATTTTTTGTATTATCTTTGCAAGCAAATTATTAGTATTATGTCAAAACAAATTTTAGATTCATTAGATAGGCAGATTCTGAAGCTGATTTCTCAGGATGCCCGTATTCCATTTTTGGAAGTGGCACGCGCTTGCAATGTGAGCGGTGCTGCCATTCATCAGCGTGTTGCTAAACTTACAAATCTTGGTATCATCAAGGGTTCACAATTCATCATTGACCCAGAAAAGATAGGTTATGAAACTTGTGCTTATATGGGACTCTATCTGAAGGAGCCTGAGAAGTTTGACCAGGTTGTAGAGGAGTTGAAGAAGATTCCTGAGGTTGTGGAGTGTCATTATACGACAGGCGGTTTTGATATGTTTATCAAGATTTACGCGCTGAACAACCACCATCTCCTGGAAATCATCCATGATAAGTTGCAGCCATTGGGATTGTCTCGCAGCGAGACCATCATCTCTTTCAATGCATCTATCAACCGTCAGCTTTCTATGCAGGATCTCAAGAGTTTCAACGATGATGAAGATGAAACTGATGAGGAGGCTGCAGCAGAGAAATAAGATATAAAAAGAAAAAAAGCAGTAGCTCCCTGCGGGATTACTGCTTTCTATAAAGGGTGAGGAATGTGAACGGTAAGCCGTTTTCATTCCTCATTTCTTTTTCTGTCACTTCCCATTCTGCCGGATTGATTTCCGGAAAGAAGGTATCGGCATGTTCAGGTTCCTTTTCAACGATTGTGAGATAAAGCTTGTCTGCAAAAGGCAAAGCCTGTTCATATATGCTGGCTCCTCCGATGATGAAACATTCATCTGATGCTTCTTTGCTTCCAACCGTTTCTTTGTTTCCAACAGATTCTTTCCTTGCTGCCAGCGCTTCTTCCAGAGAGCTGCATACTTCGCACCCTGTTATCTGCTCTCTTGTCTTCGAGATAACAATATTGCGGCGGTTGGGCAAGGCTCCGTTCGGCAGCGACTCAAATGTCTTCCTGCCCATGATGATCGTATGTCCAGTTGTGAGCATACGAAATCGGGTCATGTCCGATGGGATGGCGTAGAGCAACCGGTTCTTGTACCCGATAGCTCTATGCACTTTTGATATACAGGCGATGATGCTAAGCATAAACTATAAACTGTTAACTGTAAACTGTTCTTCCGGAACATGGCTACTCTTAATTTTCCACTCCTGCGGATAGAGGTTGTTGGCACGGTTGCCAATGTTCTTTTCCCATCCTATCGGAACCTGTCTGTAGGTTACCAGTACATAACCCTTAGGCGTATCGGCAGGTAGATTCACAGCCTCCTTACGAAGGTAGCGGATGGCATCTTCGTAGGATAACTCCACCTGAGGGAAGTGTTCTTTGTTGAGCATCGTAGAGAGTGCGAGAGCCTGGTCGGGGATAAGTCCCTTTCCCTTGTCTGTTCCCAGTTTTACACCGGCATGCAGCACCTTCAGGTTCTTTTCTGCCTGGTCGTAGATGTCTTTCCATCTGCCCGGAATGGCGTAAACCGTCTCGTTGCTTTCTGCAGGCATCCATTCCGTATCAGCCTTCAGCCAGCCGTCCGGAATCTCCAGTCCCTTTCCTTTCGCCACCTTCTTGTCTTTCTTCTTCTTATCCTTTCTGTTCTCCTTGGCTGAAGAACCTGCTTCCCATTCGCCCTCTTTCTTCAGAATTGCCATAAACAGACCTTCGCCTCGCGAAACGCCAGGAATAAATCGGTAAACAGGGAAGTCGGTGCCCGTGAGGTTGCTGGTGATGTTCCATGCATCTTCTACACCCTCCAGTGCCATCACTTCTGCACCAAGTTCTTCGCATATCCAGTCCACGTTCTCCTCATCTTCGTGCGCATTGAAGGTGCAGGTAGAGTAAATCAGGATACCGCCTGGCTTCAGACAGTTCCAGATATCCGATACGATTTCGCGCTGCAGCTGCCAGCAGTTGTTCACATTCTGGGTACTCCATTCGCCGATAGCCCCTTCATCTTTGCGGAACATTCCTTCGCCGGAGCAGGGAACATCGGTAAGAATCACATCAAACTGCAACTTAGATTTCTTGTAATCGCGGGGATAGTTGTTGGTAACAATCATATCCGGATGACCGAACTTCTGTACGTTCTCGGCAAGAATCTGTGAGCGGGTGCGCATAGGTTCGTTGCTGAAAAGCAGACTCCCTTCCGGCAAGGCAGCTCTTACGGCAGTCGACTTTCCGCCAGGGGCAGCACAGAGATCCAGCATCATCACCGGTTCTTTTACGTATTGTCGGATAGCCATATCAACAAACATGGATGAGGCTTCCTGTACATAATATAAGCCGGCATGCAGCAGCGGATCGAAGGTGAATCCGGGACGCGTAGAGAGATAACGGCCGGTTTCCGGACACCAGGGAATCGGTTCGCCTACTGCATCCTTGCATTTAAAAGGATTGATGCGGATACTGGTTGGTGCCTCCTCTTCGAGGATAGCATGTTCCAAACGCTGATACAGCTTTTCGCCCATCAGCGCCTGCGTATATGTTCTGAAATCTTCAGGTAATGTCTTCATTCTGTCTCTTTTTCTTTAATTTGTTTGCAAAAATAAGAAATTTTTCGTTTCTTTGCAACTAAATCGCCAAGAGATGCGTCTAAAAAGCAGAAATTTATGAAATAACAAGGTAAAAACAATAAAAAAATAATGATATGAAGAAAGCAATATTGGCATTAGCGCTCGTTATGAGCATCGGAGCCACCCAAGTGTCTTTGGCGTCTTCTGCTCCAAAACATCGTTATCATCCAACTACCCAACAGGTAGACCCAAAGGCTGCTCCTGCATCTGCTGCACAGCCATCTGCTTCGAAAGATAAAGACGACGAGGCATTGGAGGCTTATTCTGATACAACCAGCACAGATTCGGTCAACTATGATGATTATGATGAGAATGATAATAGGTCTGTTCATTCTAGATACAGTTTAGACAACTATGATGATCCGTTCGATTTCATCGGTTCGGTATTTGGTGGCGGAGCGCTGGCTGTTATGATCATCTTCTGTATCATCTTCGGTCTGCTGTTTGTCTTTGCTCCGCTGATCATCGTATTTCTGGTTATCAGATATCTGATTCGCCGCCACAACGACCGGATGAAACTGGCAGAGATGGCGATGGAGAAGGGCATCAATGTTCCGGAAAGCGACCGGCCGATAGACAAGCAGAGCGATGAGTATCTGGTAAAGCGTGGATTGAGAAATGCCTTCCTGGGAGCCGGCTTATGCGCCATGTTTGCCTGGTGGGATGTTGATTTTCTGGCTGGCATCGGAGCCCTGGTCTTCTTCTATGGCATCGGTCAGACCGTTATCGGTTCGCTTCCTGCCATCAAGGACTGGTGGAAGAACCGTCACGGCGACCAGGGCACGGGATATAATGGTACTCCGGTCTAGCAGCCGACATTCAATATATCATGGCTTCTCAATAGGAGGGGAAGTCACAAGGAAAAGAACAACAATTATTAGTTAATATATATAAGGTGGAAAAGTTATCCGATATCTCTCTCGTCACGAAGGTGGTGATGCTTCATGACCGCAAGTCGTTCGACCTGCTGGTCAGGAAGTATCAGTCACCCATTCGTGGGTTCTTCCTGCGGCAGACACTGGGGGATGCGCAGCTGAGTGACGACTTGGCTCAGGATACCTTTGTCAAGGCATATACCCATCTGTCCGGTTTCAGGGGTACAGCCAGCTTCTCCACCTGGCTCTACCGCATCGCCTATAATGTATGGTATGATTATACCCGCAGCCATAAGGAAACGCAGGACATCGATACGCCTGCCGTTTCCTGTAAGAATGCACAGGGCGCCCATGCCGGATTGAAGATGGATTTGCTCAAGGCATTACAGATATTGAATGAAAATGAACGTACATGCATCACGCTGCAGCTGATGGATGGACTCTCTATAGATAAGATTGCAGAGGTGACGGGAATGGCGCAAGGCACCATCAAGTCGCATCTCTCTCGTGGAAAACAGAAACTTGCAAGTTACTTAAAACAGAATGGTTATGACCGATAAGATAAATGATAAGAAGTTGGAAAGCATGAAAGGGGTACCGTTGAACCCTAAGGATGAAGAACTCTTGCAGATGTTCTTTTCCGATTGCCAGATGTCAGAGATTCCTGATGACGGATTCTCCGACAGGGTGATGCAGGCATTGCCGGCTTTACCAGAAACTGATACTGCGATGTCGCTGGTTAAGCGCCAGCGTCTGGAACATTTATGGACGGCAGCCTGTGTGGCAGCCGGCATCATCATTGCAGTAGTCTGTCAGGGATGGGAACAGATTCAGGGGTGGCTTTTCTCTATGAAGATAGATTTTCTCCTCTCCGGTTCGCGTGCTCTTACGCATGTGGCAGATTCCATCGCCCACTCTCAGAATCTCCTGATGGTGCTGGCTGGCATTGTTGTCCTCATCATGGTTTGGGGATATAATGAGCTGGCTGATGCACGTCAGTAGGGATATAAATATAAAAAAAAAACTATAAATCCTGAGCTTACTTGCGAAAGTTCAGTAGATTATAAAAAGAGATGAAGCAAAATCAATAATGTTTCATCTCTTTTTTTTTGTGCGCAGGTTTCCATCTGCAAATGCTCCAATTTGAAGAAAGATAGAGAAAGATTTGGCTTTTTCAGATAAAAGTTGTATTTTTGTTGCAAAATTGCTGACAATGCGGGTTCTGAGGCCTTCGTTGCAGCAATGAAAATCTCGAACCGCTCCTCATTGGGAGCATAAATGAAAGAATAAAAATGGAATCCATTATAAAGCATTATCAGGTAGCCCATGTCGGGTTCAGCCTTTCTTATCCTGATTACTGTCAGAAGGTTATGGATACTTTGCTGGGGGCTTATCAGGGGTTTGAATGCGATGAACAGGTCGCATCTGCTGCCCGAACCTCCTTCACGCTTACCTTGTCAGAAAGCGGGGAAGAACTGAGGAAACCTGCCGGCTTCAGAGAGGAATGCAGACAGGATGAGGAGGGACAGCTCATTATCAGCGGTAGTCTGGGAGAAACGCAGAAGGCGTTTCTGATGGCGATGACTGATATGAAATCCATACTGGTTACCGGTCTTGATTATCAGCATTCCAATCTTCTGGTCCCTGCTGGCGTCTTCAGTCAGAAGTCGGCTTTCGGTGCCATCAAGGCAACTGTTGATACCTCGCTGATGCTGCTCTATGCCATGTGTTCGGCAACCGGAGATACACTCCTGTTTCATTCTTCTACCGTAGTAAAGGAGGGTAAGGCTTATCTCTTTCTGGGCAAGAGTGGAACGGGTAAGAGTACGCATTCCGGTCTGTGGCTCAGGCATATAGCAGGAACCCGACTGCTCAATGATGACAACCCGGTGGTATATGTAGCGCCAGAAGGAACGCTCATGGTGAGTGGCTCTCCTTGGAGCGGAAAGACGCCTTGCTATAAGAACGAGGAATATCCGATCGGGGCAATTGTCCAGTTGCGTCAGGCACCCGCCAACAGCATCAGGAAACAGACCGTCATAGAGGCTTATGTGTCTCTCAAGTCTTCGGTTTCCGGCAAGGCGTGGGAGAAGAATATTGCTGACGGTCAGCATCAAACGATAGAGAAGATAATCGGGGGCACCCGACTTTATCAGCTCGACTGTCTGCCCGATGCCGGTGCAGCCCTCCTTTGCTGTCAGGCCATCAGTCAGTAAAAACAATCATACAGCAGAAAGATGAATACATCCGATTCGAAATATAAGGCCATTGCAGCGCTTGAACAATTCATCCGTGAAGGTCGACCTGTCAAGTTTCCGGTCAAGGGCGCCAGTATGCTTCCCTTTATCGTAGGGGGTAGGGATTGCGTTGAATTCTATCCGGTAGAAGGTGAGTTGAAGGTGGGCGATATCGTGATGGCAAGGGTAGCAGAAGGCTATCCGGTGGTGCATCGCATCATCGGGATAGAGCCTGTTGCAGGAGATGCATCCCCCGCATCCTTTTCAGCAGATGATTGCCGTATCATACTCACGGGTGATGGAAATCTCGGCTTTAAGGAGCATTGCCTGCGCAAGGATGTCATTGCGAAGGCGCATGCTGTCATCTGTCCCGATGGCAGCCGCAAGAGTCTCATCTCGCAGAAAGCGCTCAGAAACTGGCACAGATGGCAGAGGTTGAGGCCTGTACGTAGGGTCTTGCTTAAAATAATCAAACTCTATATCCTTTTATCATATAAAAACTAAAAAACAAAAATACAATGAAGATCAAGAACGATTTTAAACTCCGCGAGATTTGCGGTGAGTATGTGGTAACAGCCGAAGGTATGCAGGCAGTAGACTTTACCAAGTTGATCAGTCTCAATGAAACGGCTGCGTTTCTCTGGAAGGCGGCTGAGAAACAGGGCGAATTTACGGTAGCTTCGTTGGCTCAGGCATTATGCGATGAGTATGACGTAGTCATGGCTCAGGCAGAAAAAGACTGCGAGGCGATTATTGCCCAGTGGCAGAAAGAGGGACTGGTATGAGGAAGTATGCACTATGGTTTTTCCACCAGATGTCTGCTGTCCGTGGACGTTTGCTCTTGCGCATCATTGCTGGTCTCCTGCAGGTAGCTTTAGGCTTATGGCTCGTCTGGCTGTGTCGCCGGTTCATCGATGTGGTGATCTGGCGTGGCGACGTGCTGCGCGAAACCATCGTGCTTTTTTCTGTCATCGCTCTATTGATAGCCCTTCGCCAGCTGGTATTCTATCTTTCCGGCATCACCGAGGTAATCCTTCAGAATGATATGCGTAGCCGCCTCTTCCGGTTTGTGCTGGGCAGGAAACTCTATGCCGAAAAGCATCAGACTGGGGCAGGTTCCGGAAAACCAGCTTCCGATATGCTTTCCGGCGATATCAGTCAGCGTTTGGAGCGCGATCTCTCGTCAGCCTCTTCGGTTGTTACGGATGTCTTGCCATCGGTTGTAGTCACCCTGGTGCAGCTCTTCGGCGCCTTCTTCCTGATGCGTTCCATCGATTCCATCCTGGCATGGAGTCTTCTGGTACTGACACCGGTGGTAGCCGTTTGCGCCAAGTATCTGGGTAGCCGACTCAAGAAGATGACGCTGGCGATACGCGAGGAGGAGAGCAGTATACAGATGATGATTCAGGAGACGGTAGAACATGAACTCACCATCAAGACCTTGCAGGCTGAAAGTACGGTTTCCGGTAGGGTAGGCAGCATGCAGCAGCGTTTGCATCATCTGGTTCGCCGTAGAATCCGTTTTACGTTGATATCCCGCCTGCTCCTTGCCTTCACCTTCAGTTACGGCTATTTCGGAGCCTTTGTCTATGGCGCCATCCAACTCAAGAATGGGTTGATAACCTTTGGTGTGATGACCGCCTTCCTGCAGTTGGTAGGACAGATACAGAGTCCTATCATGTCGCTCTTGGGCATGATTCCCCAACTGATTCATGCTTCAGCGAGTGTAGACCGGTTGGTAGAGATCGAAAATACCGAACAGGAGAAGTCTCTGTCGCAGGCTGATGCTCCGATTCCTTTGCAGCATGCTTGTGGCATCCGTCTTCAGAATGTGAGTTATTCTTATCCCGATGAGCGTAAGAAGATGGTAGTCAGCCATTTCTCTTATGATTTCCGTCCCGCCACATCTGTAGCGATAGTGGGAGAAACCGGTTGTGGCAAGACCACCATCCTGCGTCTCTTGTCGAGTATCATCCAACCCGATAGCGGAAAGATTGTATTGTATGACGCACAGGGCAAAGCGGTAGAGGGAACCGGTATGCGCTCGCATATCATGTATATAGAGCAAGGTAATACGCTGATGAGCGGAACCATACGTGATAATCTTCTTCTGGCGAATCCTGCGGCTACTAATGAGCAGCTTTCCGATGCCCTTCATGTAGCCTGTGCCGATTTCGTGTTCAGTTTGCCGGCAGGCATGGATACGAAGATAGGAGAGCACGCCACCCGTTTGAGTGGCGGTCAGGCGCAGCGCATTGCCATAGCCCGCAGTCTTTTGCGCAAAGGCAATATTCTGCTGTTGGATGAAATCAGTTCATCGCTGGATGCCGAAACCGAGAAACTCCTTTTCGACCGTCTGTTTGCTGCTTATGCCGACAAGACCATCATCTGTGTAACGCATAGAAAGGAAGTGGCTGACAGATGCCGGGAGCAGATAAAAGTGGGGGAGGTAATAGTTGATAGTTAACAGTTTATAGTTGATAGTCTGAAATACGCAAGTCCGCTAGGCGTTTCTCCCTAACGGACTTGCGAGCGATACTACTGGCAGCTCTGCACGCAAAAGGCAGAGGCTATGGCGGTGAGAACAGTAATGACGAAATTCAGAATTTTCTTGAGTGTTTCTCTTTTCATTTTCATTTGATTTTTAAGGTTAATAAATGGATTGGGGGCTCGGATTTCCTATATCCGGGCGATACTTTTGAGAAGGAAGGCTGACAGGATGAGCAGATGGGCTTGATAGCGCGTGTTTCAATGCTGCTTGCTATATGGATGAATAGCCGGGGGTGCTATAGCCGAATCCCGGACTGCATCCTGCCTAAAACCTTCTTTCTTCATCTGCTGGCGGATGGGTTAGCCCATGTTGCCGCCACCATCAGAGCCGCCGCTCTCGGTGTTGTCGGATCCGCCAGTCTGTGTTGAATCGCCTCCCTGGTTTGTCCCTCCACCCTGGGTGGTATCACCTGTGTTGTCCTTGCCGTCATCGGGAGGGATTACCTCGCCTGTTACGGCTGTAGCCTTCTTCAGAGATGCATCGAGGTTCAGACTGGAAGCCTTGAACTCGCCGGTGCCACGTGCACGGAGCTTCAGTCCGGCAATGTTCTTGGTGATGGTGAACTCCTTCTCTGAGGCTGCACCTTCCTTGTTCTTGATGCCGATGCTGAAGATGGCGAGGTCTGGAATCTTCACGGCGATACCCTGCAGAACCAGTTCTCTTACGCAGCTCACCATGTCGGTGAGCATACCCATGATGGCTCCCTTTGAGAACGGGGTGTTGTGCTTTGACATGTGCTCTGCGAGTTCATCAAGACCATAGGTCTGGGTGACTACAGGGTAGGCGAAAAACTTGCCGTAAGCGGCGCTCAACTTCTCGTTGACATACTTCTTTAATGTGTACAGAATCATAGTGTCTTCATTTTAAGGTTAATAAATTGTGTTTGTGTTGTAGGGGGCGCTGCGCATTGCCTCTTGGTGGTATGAGATGTTATCTCTGAACCACAATGCAAAGATACGAAATCGGTGAGGTGTCAACTCACAGTTGCTCATACTTGCTCATAGTTTATCATACTTTTTCATAGATTCTTTTTATTCTGGTGTTTTTAAGCCCATTATAATGAATCATTATTTGCTTTTTTCGTAAACTTTTTAAGAACATTTTCCCTTTTTCTGAAATTATTTTCTTACTTTTGCAAGCGTATTCACTTATATTATAATAATGTATAGCAAAGAATGATGAACGATATATTGAAACAGATAAACGCTGGCGAGGTGTCGGGGATGCAGTTCAAGGAACGCATTCTCGACAAATATGATATTGCCTGTGAGTTAGTGGCGTTCAGTAATTCACATGGCGGCAAGTTGGTAGTTGGTATAAAGGATAAGACCGGAGAAACCAATGCCACGTTTATGAATAATGACAAGACACAGGAATTTGTGATTACTGTTTGGAGAGAAGAAAGTAACCAAGTCGGTAACGAAGTCGAGTGGAAAAGTAACCAAGTCGAGGAAAATAGTAACCAAGTTGGTAACGAAGTCCATGGAAAAAGTAACCAAGTCGAAGACTTAGACACTCTGACACCGACTTAGACACAAGACTTAGACACTCTGATACCAACTTAGACACCGGACTTAGACACTTCTGATACCGACTTAGACACTAATTACACAAAAATTGCCTTATTTTTGCAAAAAAGCAACCTCATAGTGTGTTTTTTCGTTGAAATAAGTTATCTTTGTAGGCAAAAATGGCAATAGCCATGCTGAATAGGTTTATCCTACAATTGAATTTGTTTACCAACCTGGTAAATTATTTTTAAAAATATAGAATATGGCAGGAAATATGACATTGGCAGGAAACAGCGAGTTCAAAAGTTGGGTTTCGCAGTTGAAGAAAGATATACGTAGCGCACAAGTTAAGGCGGCAATCAAGGTTAACACAGAATTGCTCCGCCTTTATTGGCGTATGGGGGCGGATATTTGTGAGAAGCAGAAGTCTGCCACTTGGGGTGATGGCTGGCTTAAGGAGTTGAGCCGTGAACTAATGGCTGAGTTTCCTGACATGAAAGGCTTTTCGTATAGAAACTTGAAGTATATCAGACAGTGGTATGAGTTTTATAATCAACAACTTATAATTGGGCAACAGCTTGTTGCCCAATTAGAAAACAATGAAAGAAAACAACCTGTTGCCCCTATAAGCGAGGACGTTTTCTTCTCCGTTCCTTGGGGACATCACTTGTATATCATATCGCAATGTAAAGATGTAGACCGTGCTGTGTTCTATCTGAATAAGACCGTAGAAAATGGCTGGAGCCGTGCAGTCTTGCTAAATTTCCTTGACACCGATTTATACGAGCGACAGGGAAAGGCCGTGAATAACTTTAATAAGCTGTTGGCGGACCCTCAAAGCGAATTAGTAACCCAAACGCTGAAAGACCCATACAATTTCGATTTTCTCACTCTTGATGAAGATTATCGAGAGCGAGAGTTGGAGCAAGGACTTACTCGAAATGTTACACGTTTTTTGCTTGAATTGGGTACTGGCTTTGCTTTTGTCGGGAGTCAAGTTCCTCTACAAGTAGGGGAAGATACTGTATACCCCGACTTGTTATTCTATCACTTAGAGTTACGCTGCTATGTGGTTGTGGAGTTGAAAGTGACAAAATTCAAAGCTGAACATTTGGGTCAGTTGGGGATGTATGTGAGTGCAGTCAATCATATCAAGAAGAAGTCAACAGACAACCCTACAATTGGATTGCTTATCTGCAAAACCAAAAATAACGTGATGGCTCAATACGCTTTGGAAGCAACAAATCAGCCAATCGGCATCTCTGAATATCAACTGTCAAAGCTCATGTCAGAAGACATACAAAGCCAACTGCCTACCATCGAAGATATAGAAGCAACGCTTTCTGAAATAAAGGAGACAAAAGATTGATACGAAGACATTGCCTGTTAAATGTATCTGTCACAGACTACTTCAATATCATGCATCGTTTCCCGCTAATTGAGGAACAAAAAATCCCCCAAACTTAATCACTTAAGATTGGGGGAGAGAGTAGATAAAATATGAATAACTGAACTTATGAAAGTTCTGTTGATAATATTGCGAAATACTCAATTATTTGCCTGTTTCGTAAACTTTTTAAGAACATTTTCCATTTTTCTGAAATTATTTTCTTACTTTTGCAAGCGTATTCATTATAATAATGTATAGCAAAGAAAGTAAACATAAGATAAGAAGCGTATGGATTCATTATTTCTACTTCAGTTTGCATGTTTTATGTTCATGCTCATCAATGCCATCTTCGTGGCACTCTCTCATCTGTATGTAAGATGGGTGAACAAGCGGTATGAACGTTCCCGATGGATGGTCGTTTTCGCCATGATAGGACTGGCGATACAATATGTGGTGCAGATGGCTTTCGGATTACGTGCTGCCGACGACATTCTCGGGGCAGTCGTCAACATCCTCATCTATACCCCCTGCTTCTCGCTCATCGCCATGGCCATCTATAACATAGAGACCACACGTGCCAACCGCAGGAAGATGAACCTTGTGTGTGGCGGCATTAACGCTGCCACCCTTCTGGTCTTCCTGGTGGGCATCAGTCTCCATCACAGCCTGTATATCAAGGAAGGACTTTATATTATGCTGGTTCTGTTCTGCATGAGTGTAGCCTACAACATATCCATGATTGTGCGTGAGATGATCAGACGCAAGAAGATGCTGGAGACAATGGCAGCTACCGATATGTTGCCCTACGTGAGATATTCACGTGCCAGTGTCTTCATTCTGTGCCTTTCATTTCTCACCATGCCGGTAGCTATCTTTTCCACCACCTTACTGTTTATCATAGGTCCGTTGGTATTGCTTGCCCTGCTGTTCTTCAATCTTACGTTTATCTCTCTCGGCAGCAGCTATATCCCTACCGAAGAACTCCTGGATAAAGAAGAGGAAAACAATGACTTGGTTAGGACTGGATACAGGTATGGGGGGGGCATCTTCTGCCAAGCAGCATGACTCCGCTGACAGTAGTACAGAATCTTTACATTCGCTTTTCGATGAGCACAGAGAATTCATCCAGAAGAGTCTTGATGACTGGTGCGCCAATTCGGGCTATAAGGACTGTAATGTGAACATGCTTACCCTCTCCCGAACCCTTTCCATCCCCAAGGATGAGTTATCAGTATACTTCGACCAGTATCTGAAAACCACATTCAGAATATGGCTCGGTGATATACGTTTCAATGCGGCAAAGAAGATGATATTGGAATGCCCAGACTATAGTAATGACATCGTTTCTGCCGAATGTGGCTTCTCAGCCCGCACCTATCTATACCGCATTTTCAAGACAAAGGAAGGTTGTACTCCTACCGAATGGCGGGAGAAAATGGCTCCTCATGTAGCCCCAGAGGATAAAAATCAGGATTAACCATTTTTCGATAAATACCAGGAAAACGCATCACTAAAGGGAATAAATCGTTAAAAAGGGTGTCTACTTGCTAGGAAGTAGACACCTAAAACATAGGAAGTAGACACATTGACAGGGGAAGTAGACACCTTTTTTGAAAGAAAAACACTATATTTGCACCATGGAAAATATGATAGAGACTTTCATGAAAGAGGAACAGGCTATTTTTATAGTGGCATTGTGTCTTCTGCTGTTCGCCATAGTCATGGGCTATGCCATGGTTCAAGACTACAGGATATATCTTGATGAAAACTACAAGGCTCGCTACAGCTTCTGTGATTTCATCAAGAGAGAAAGGTTCTATATCTATCTGTTTCTCGGACAGACTTTCGTCATCATCCTGGGATTTACAGTATATCTGATGGCAATGAGAGGATATATGTAAGAAAGTAGAATAATAACAATAAAAATTTACAGATATGAATAACAAAAGACAAAGAAACAGGCTATTCACGATGCTTCTGCTCGTGATGGCTATCCTCATGCCTTATGAGGGGGCATGGGCTGCAACTAGTGTAACGACCTCGAAACCTCAGGGCGAGGGTTCGAGCAGTAATCCGTTCCAGATTTCCAATGCCAAGGAGCTAGCGTGGTTTCGTGACTGGGTGAATGGTACGTATACTCCTAAAGACGGAGAGAGTGCGAGCGAACATGAAAAAGCTTGCGCCAAGCTCACTGCCAACATCGACATGAGCACCGTGTGCGGTAAGAACATTGGCAGTTGGAGTCCAATTAGAGGAGGAGAACGGTGGAGATGGTGTGGCACTTTTGATGGAAACAACAAAACCATCAGCAATCTGTACATTAATTCTACAGAAGACAACCAAGGATTATTTGGATACATACACAACAACACTTATCGTAATGTCTATATTTGCATCAAAAACATCAAGTTTGAGAATGTCAATATTACCAGTACTGGAGACAACATTGCAGCCTTGGTTGCCTATGCCCAAACTGTAAACGAAATTAGCAATATCCATGTATTGAGCGGCATCATTAAGGGAAGTAGATCCGTTGGAGGTATTGCCGGCAATTCAAATAGAAGTAATTTTACCAACATCACTAACCACGCCACTGTAATAGCTTCGGGTTCAAACGATACTGGTGGTATAGCAGGAAGTATCTATTTGAGCACATTGACCAGTTGCGCCAACTACGGAGCTGTAACTAACGGAAAAGAAGACGCACGTAATGTTGGAGGAATCACAGGAAGTTCACAGGAATCAACCATCTCTCATTGTGCCAATTATGCCTACATAAAAGGAGGAACACAAGTTGGAGGTATAGCTGGTAAAATAAATAAAGGAACACTAGAAACCTCTTTTACATCAGGTGATATCACACAAACTAATGCCTTGAGAAGCGACTATCCTGGACTTACCAGCGACCTCATAGTGGGCAGACTAGAGAATTCTCCTACATTTAAAGGGAAAATCATATACAACATCAATAGTATCTTGACGATAGCAGGAAGCAAAGCTACGCCAAAGGCCATTGGTTATGGAGATTATTCCGGTTCTGGGGAGCTTTTAGCCTTTACTTCTGAGGAACTGAAGACCGGAAAAGCTGCTTATACCCTCCAAGACAATGTGGGAGATAACCAAGACATTGTCTGGGGACAACACTTAGGCACGGACCTTTATCCTATACCAGGATCCACCTATCAGGTATATGCCAACAATTCTAAGTTCTCATGTACGGGCAACCCACTCGCCACAGAGTATACCAATGTGAAACCTTCTGCTGATGAGCCAAAGACCATTGTACATGGCACAACAGGTTCATATTATCATGCCATCAAGGAACCAACCTGCACTCAAAATGGCAATATCGCTTACTATGAGTGCAACGACTGCCACAAGTCATTTAGCGACCAAGGGCTAACCAAGGAGCTATCCGACATCATTGGCAGCCAAGCCGCCTTAGGTCACAGCTACGACAAAAACGATGTATGCACCAGATGCCACACATCGATGCCTATCCTCACAGATGATTGCTGGTACAAGAGTGTAACACAAGAAAAAGAGAGCAAAGACCTGGCAGCTGGGTACAACCTCTATAAGTATATCCCATTAACGGATGGTGACCTTACTATCGTATCTCCTGAAAGTAAAAAAACACTTGCCACGCTGTGGGACAATGAACAGGTTACTTGCCTCGCAAGTAGCGATTCCGATAACCCGGAAAAAGGATACACCTATCGCGTAAGCAAGGGTAAGACTTATTATATAGGTATACGAGAAATAGATGGTGGGTACATAAATAAGATCTTACTATACGTAAACCTAAGAGACGCCAGCCTGCTTGGAACGGGCTCTGCAGAAGAACCTTTCGAGATAAAGACGGCAGAACACTTGGCGTGGTATCGTGACTATGTGAATGGCGACAATGGTATACGTGGTCACCATTATGAAACGTGCGCTAAACTGATGGACGACATCGACTTGAGCCCTATTTGCCATCCTGCTGATGAAAGCAAGAATTTGAATAAATGTAGCTGGATGCCTATTGCTTCCAATGGCGCTTGGGGCGGAATCTTTGATGGTCAAGGCCATACCATTAGCAATTTATACATAAATAATAATGACCAATGTATAGGTTTCTTTGGTGCCATAAACTCTTACTCTTCTCAGAGAAGCATTATCAAAAACATCATCTTTGAGAATGTGCAAGTCTATTATAATGCCGTCAATTATAGTTCTCAGCCAGTGGGAGTGCTAGCCTCCAGTTGCCATTGCGCAGACATCAGCAATGTTCAGATTAATAGCGGCTATGTTAAAGGAATGTCCAGACTAGGAGGAGTTATAGGGTATGCTGGAGAATGCAGCTTGACTTCTTGTCAGAATAAAGCAGAAATAACAGGCGTAGACTATGTTGGCGGAATCATCGGTTGGTGTGAAAATTCTCAAATAAAAAAATGCATTAACTATGGGAATATTACAGCTCATAGCGAAAGTGGTGGTCTGTTTGGAAAAATTTATAGCACAACAAATAACCAAATATCCTATTGTGCCAACTATGGCAACATCCAAGGAGATTTTTGTGTAGGTGGCATAATGGGAAATGTAATAGGAAAAAGCAATGACATTGACCATGTATTTGTAGCAGGTAACGTAAGTAAAACATCCACATTAGAGAATGATTATGTAGGTTATCTTGCTGCCAACATTGAATATGCAACATTCTCTGGCATAAACATCTATAATGGCGAAACCACTACAAGTAATGGTAAATTAATCAGTGCAACAACAGCTATAGGTTCCATAGACGGCAAATGCGATGGACAAGAAAGCATCATTAGCCTCACCACCCAACGAATAAAGAGCGGCGAGGCTACATATAAGCTGAATAACGAGAAATCAGAGGGCGATGACCTTGCTTGGTATCAAGCCATTGGCACAGATGACTACCCTGTGCTCACTCAGAAGGAGAACGGCATCGTATACTATGCTCACGACTTCATCTGCGCCCAGAACAAATACACAGACTATGGGTATAGAAATGAGGACAGCAAGACTATCCATGATCGAATAACAGGCACAGAACTCGACACAGAGCAGCATATCTACCAAACAGGCTGTAGACGTGAGGCGTGCGAGCAGCACCACTACTACGCCGACCCTAATGCCACCCTAGAGGCTGAGAAGCAGAGCGATGGGTCGTTCAGCGTGGCTCAGCTAGTCCTCACCGATGGCGAGGCTTATGAAAGTCAGGCGGAGTTTACCGCCCAGCAGCTCTCCTACACCCGCTCCTTCGCCCACGACAAGTGGCAGGCGCTATATGTGCCTTTCGAGACTACGGTGACGGAGGAACTGCTCAACGACTTTGAGTTGGCGGCGCCTAACAATCTGCATGAGTATGAGCTCGCCGACGGCAGCACCAAGGTATCATTGGAGGCTAAGCTGATGAAGAGCGGTTATACCATCAAGGCACAGCGACCTTACCTGATCCGCGCAAAGGAGGCGGGAGAGAAGACCATCCAGCTTACCGACTGCTCTCTGAAGGGAGCTGCGGAGGATAGCTACGTAGACTGCTCCAGCGTATTGCGCCACTACAAGTTTATTGGCACCCTGAAGGGCAAGACGAGTTTTGACACCAGAGCCGACTTTGTGCTTCAGCAGGGAGTCTTCCTAGGCACCGAGACAGATACCCAGCTCAAGCCTATGCGTTGGTATCTCAATGCTACCGACCGTAATACCGACATGGGCATCCTGCCAGGTAGCGGAAATAATGGCGATGGCGGCGGTGCAGATGGAGGCAATGGCAGCACCCAGGCCTCTCGCAGCATCAATATCACTATCGTGGATGGTGACGCTACCACGGGCATCGATGAGCTGCACGTGATCACCGAGCAGACATCGGGCTCCAAGAATGGTGCTCGCCTTGGCATCTACGACCTCCAGGGCCGCAAGCTCTCCCAGGAGCCTCAGAACGGCGTATATATCAAGGATGGCAAGAAAGTAGTAAAGTAATAATGAATTAAAATACAGAAAGTTATGATGAAAAAGAAAGTTTATATACAGCCCCTGATGGCTGTGATGCAGGTAGAGACGCAAGCGATATTGGTAGGTTCCAATGGCACTGACCAGAGTGGCTCCAAAGTGAACGACCCGTTCTATGTCGATCCTGGCGACAATACTGTCCAGATAGGATTCGGTAATGGCACCACCAAGAACCCAGACTAATAGAACAATAAACTAGCAAACGCCCTCCCACAGCCATCGATGGCTGTTGGGAGGGCGTTTTTGGTAGTATGCTCGGCATGAGCTTATTCTTTTACCTTTGCACCCGGAAACAAGTTCAAAC